>JAEEGI010000509.1_pt1 | contig 116903 bp, 91 predicted proteins | sample 8958751 | NCBI WGS metagenome assembly JAEEGI01 (sample SAMN16246545, study PRJNA631951) | gut metagenome | biome: gut microbiome; feature: rumen; material: KS-attached | host: Bos | place: Iran: Karaj | collected 2018-10
ACGCCACGTCCAGAAACCACCCAGGCATCGGTGCGATCCGCGAAGGGCTGTACGCGCAAGGCGAGATTCTTCTCCAACTCGCGCTGCAAGCGGTCGCCGATGTGGCGGCTCGTGCAGTATTTTCCTTCCTTGCCGAAGAACGGTGAGTCGTTGATGGTGAAGAGCATCGACATCGTAGGCTCATCAATGGCGATGGGCGGCAGCGGCTCCGGGTTCTCCAGGTCGCAGATGGTGTCGCCAATCTCGAACTTCTCCAGTCCGATGACAGCGCAGATGTCACCCGAGTCCACATGGTCGGTTTTCTGGTGGCCCATTCCCTCGAAGGTGTGCAGCTCCTTGATCTTCGTACGCTCCTGTGAGCCGTCGCGGTGGCTGATAGTCACCTGCATGCCGTCCTTGAGTGTGCCGCGGTGCACACGGCCAACGGCGATGCGACCCGTGTAGTTCGAGTAGTCGAGCGAGGTGATGAGCATCTGCGGTGTTCCCTCGAGCTGCTTCGGAGCTGGTATCACCTCAACAATCTTATCAAGCAAGTACTCGATGTTGTCGGTCGGTGTGCGCCAGTCCTCACCCATCCAGCCCTGCTTGGCAGAGCCATAAACGACGGGGAAGTCGAGCTGGTCCTCGGTGGCATTGAGGGCAAACATCAGGTCGAACACCATCTCGTACACCTCCTCTGGGCGACAGTTGGGCTTGTCCACCTTGTTCACCACCACGATGGGCTTCAGACCTATCTGCAGCGCCTTTTGCAGCACGAAGCGTGTCTGCGGCATCGGACCCTCGAAGGCATCCACCAACAGCAGACAGCCATCGGCCATGTTCAGCACACGCTCTACCTCACCTCCGAAGTCGGCGTGTCCCGGAGTATCAATAATGTTGATTTTCGTTCCTTTCCAGTTAATGCTTACGTTCTTCGAGAGAATCGTAATACCACGCTCGCGCTCCAAATCGTTGGCGTCGAGCACCTGTGATGAGTTATCCTGACCTTCGCGGAAGAGTTTTCCCGCGAGCATCATCTTGTCCACGAGCGTCGTCTTGCCGTGGTCTACATGTGCGATAATCGCAATATTTCTAATGTCCTGCATATCAATTTCATGAAATCCGCTGCAAAATTACAACTTTTTTGCGAGAAACGTTTGCTATATCAGAAAAATGTTGTAATTTTGCACCCGCAAAACGGAAAAACCGTTGCATCAACCGGAAAATCCGGTGCATTCAGCCGATGTAGCACGCTCTGATGAAGGCGGCCGGCGTTGACTGGATGTAATTTAAAAATCATTTCATCAAAACAATTTAACTATGTATCTTGACAAAGAAAAAAAGGTAGAGATCTTCGAGAAGTATGGTCATGGCACTACCGACACAGGTTCTGTTGAAAGCCAGGTGGCTCTGTTCAGCTATCGCATTTCGCACCTCACCGAGCACCTGAAGAAGAACCACAAGGATCACCACACAGCACGTTCGCTGACGATGCTCGTTGGTAAGCGCCGCAAGCTGCTCGCCTACCTGAAGGAACAGGACATCGAGCGCTACCGTGCTCTCATCAAGGCTCTGGGTCTGCGCCGCTAATCGCCGCACGTGCCTGTTGAAGGTATTTGCAGCACATCTGGCGGTACAGCCGCATACCATTTTAGAGAAAGCAAAAGAATAATCCCTGTCGTCGGTATGACGCCAGGGATTTTTTTTTTATTATATCTCTGACCTTCGGTCGTTATCTCGGTTCGGAAAAATCAAAAATTATTTTGTTTTTCGCTCACTTAATCGTATCTTTGCAAATGAAATGATGCCGATTGAATCATCAAACACAAAAACCTATATGAAGAAAAGAATTCTGACTGCTATCGCATGCGTTGCCTTTGTCCTTTCGGCTTGGGCACAAAGTTCACCGGCAGACCTGCTGAAGGCCGATCCGAGGAAAGCATATGGTACGGACTATCCGTATGAGTTCACAACTGCTAAACTGACGAAGGCCCCGCGCGGCTACAAGCCATTCTACATCAGCCACTACGGCCGCCACGGCTCGCGTTACTATTGGAATGCCTTCCTCTATCGGGAGTTGGATAGTCTGCTGACGATAGCCCACCAACGGCAACAACTCACAGCCGAGGGCGAGGCATTCTATCAGAAGTTCGAAGCTGCCAAGGACGAGCTGTCGACGGGTGTCAGCGAGTTGAGCGACTTGGGTTGGGAGCAGCATCAACGCATTGCCCGTGTGATGTATAACAACTTCCCCGAAGTGTTCAAGAATGGCGGAAACGTATTGGCCATCTCATCGCTATCGGGTCGTTGTGTGCTCAGCATGTCGGGATTTTGTCAGGAGCTGGTGCAGTGCAATCCAAAGATAGAGATTCGTGAGCAGTCGTCGCGCTTCACCCTTGACGGTGTGGTTCCCGGCGACCGACAAAACCCTGTGAAGCACGACGTCCCCAAGCCCAGACCACGCTTTGAGAAGAATCGCGACCAGTTCAAGGAAGTCGACAACCTGCGTGAGAAGGTTGTCAGCCGTACCTTCACCAGCACCGACGGACTGCCTGGCAACATGCAGCACATCGGCGACAACCTCATCAACCTTTACACGTCGCTGCCCAATATCGGTCATGAAGGCATGATGGGAAACATCATTACCGACGAGGAGATTGCGGCACGCTGGGAGAGTTCTAACTTGGGTTCCTATGCTTGGCTGTTCCCCGATCAGTATGTGATGATTCCTATTCTGCAGGACATCATCCGCAAGGCTGATGCGGTGCTCGACGGTAGCAGTGATCGTATTGCCGACCTGCGCTTCGGACATGACAACTGCCTCGGACCGCTCCATATCCTCATGGGCATCAACGGTGCTGACCGCAATCCGGAAAATCCCTATGAGGTGAAGAACTGCTATCAGAATTGGGAGACGTGTAAGGCTTGCAACATACAGCTCATCTTCTATCGTAGCAAGAAAAAAGGCGAGGACGTTTTAGTGAAGTGTTTGCTCAACGGCAAGGAAGCCAGTCTGCCCGTGCCAACCGATTGCTATCCGTACTATAAATGGTCGGAGTTTAGGCGCTTTTATTTAAATAGGTGTAGCTTGTAGAACAGCCCCGCGCAAGCGCGAAGTGAAAAGTGAAAAACGAAAAGTGAAAAGTGAAGGCAGCGATGAAACGATAGAAGACTCGACCGAATCAAGGCCGAAGGCCTGGCAAGAACACAGACAGGGGTGGAGCGAAGCGAAACCCCTGCTTATTGTGTCAACAACAAATCAAACCCCAAAGGGGTGACAGAATTCTGTCGGGCCTTCGGCACTTATTTTCGTTTCGGCACTTTTAGCAGGGGTTTCGCTTCGCTCCACCGCCTGCCTATATTCTGTCGCCCCTTCGGGGCGTCTGCTGGCCACTACCCCACCACCATTTGTTGGGCAATGGCACGTGCTGGCTTACCCGTTTCGGTAAGTGGCAAGCGGTCGACAACGAGGAAGAATTTCGGCTGTTCGTATTTCGGCAGGACGCGCTGACAGATGGCGCGGCAGTGTTCAATTGTCGCTCCTTCAATAAGCATCGCCACCACTTCACCGAATTTTGGATCGGGCCGTTTGGTAATCATAAAAGGAAAGGAGATGTGCGGGCGCAACTTCTTCTCGACGGCCTCCATCTGAATCTTGATGCCTCCCGAGCAAACCACGTTGTCGCGACGACCGAGAATGCGGAAGGGGGAATCGGGCTGAGAGTTTTGCATCTCCGCCAAATCATGGGTAACGAGTGTTTCGTCGCAGAGATGCGGTGCACGAATGACGAGACATCCTTCCTCATTCAATGAAACGCTGACACCCGGCAGAGGCGTATACCACTCAGAACGACCGGGACCATTCAGACGGCGCAGGGCGATATGGGAGAGTGTCTCCGTCATACCATAACTACTCCATGCGTTGCCCGGGAAGTCCTGCAACGCCTCGGCGAGTTGCTCATTGATGGAACCGCCACCGATGAGCAGATGGCGTACCTTCCACAACCGTTCGCGTTCCTCCGGCACTTGCAGCGTGTTCCATACCTGCATGGGAACCATTGCTGCGAAGAGCCCACCCCCATCCCCTCCCCAAGGGAGGGGAGTCGAATAAGCCTCTACAGCTGGGAAGGTATTTAAATTCCCCTCCCTTGGGGAGGGGGTGGGGGTGGGCTTGCTGCTCAGCGGGTGTCCACTCGGTTCCACGCTGACCAGTCGCAGACCGCGTTCCAACGCCCGCACCACCATCATCTTTCCGGCGATGTAGTCGAGTGACATGCAGAGCAAGGCCGTGTCGCCAGGCTGCAATCCCAGGAAGTCGCACGTCATGCGTGCCGAAGCCAGCATGCGTCGTTTCTCTACGAGCATCTCCTTCGGTGCACCCGTCGACCCACTGGTCTTCACCCGCACATACGGCGACGGGCTGTTCCACTCCTTAATAAATTCTTCCTGTGTCATTTCCCTATTAACGTTGCGCAGCAACTTTAAACGCCCAATGGGCTTTACTCACACCGCAGGTGCTTTAACGTCGCGAAGCGACCACCAGCCTCCCCTGCTCTATTCTCATCTCTACATCAGGCAACTCGATGTTGTCCGTGAAGAGCTGTCCTGTGCCAAGTCCTTGCGGCATCGTGATATCAGACCCGTACATTTGCATTGTAAATCGTGCAATGGCATAGAGGCCGATGTTGCTCTCCAGTGCAGAGGTAATCCACGAGCCGATGCCACGTTCGCGTGCCAGCCGAATCCACTCCTCACTACCCCGCATGCCACCATGCAGCGACGGCTTCAGAATGATGTATTGTGGACGTATCGTGTCGAGCAAACGGACTTTTTCAGCTGGGTCGTTGACACCGATGAGTTCCTCGTCAAGCGCTATCGGCAGCGGCGAATGCTGGCAGAGAGACGCCATCTCCAACCACTGATGCTGGCGGATAGGCTGTTCGATGGAATGAATGTCGTACTTTGCCAGTTCCTCTAGTCTGCTCATGGCCTCATCGACCGAGAATCCGCCATTGGCATCGACGCGCAGTTCTATCTGCTCACGGCTGTAGCGTTCGCGAATGAACCGAATCAGGGCAATCTCTCGATCCCAATCGATAGCACCAATCTTCAGCTTCACGCAGTGAAATCCTGCCGCCAGCTTTTCCTCAATGCGCTGGTGCATCTCCTCGAATGTTCCCATCCAGACAAGGCCGTTGATAGGGATGGAGGTGGGTGTTTGGGGGCAGGGGGTGGGTTTGATACTTTCCAATCCAAACAGCATCGACGGATAGGGACGCAGCGCCTCGTAAGGAATGTCACCTGTGCGCTCCACCTCGTCACAAAACCTGCGAAGCACTTCCGCATAGTTCGGAATGTCGTCGCACGACAACTGCGGCAGCGGCGCACACTCACCGACGCCCGTCACACGTCCTGCCTCATCAGTAGCTGTGATGAGCCAGATGCGCCGAGTGGTATACACGCCACGCGACGTTCCCGCCGGCTGTTTGAAATGGAGCACGCGCTCCTCAACGTCAAGCTTCATGGTTGCTGCTGCCTATGGGAATTGCGGATATTTGTCGAAGTCGGGTTTGCGCTTCTCAAGGAAAGCACGACCGCCCTCCTGTGCCTCGTCGAGGCAGTAGTAGAGCATGGTGGCATCGCCGGCAAGTTCCTGGATGCCAGCCTGACCGTCGAGTTCGGCATTGAGGCCGGCCTTGATCATGCGGAGGGCAAGCGGTGAGCGTTCCATCATGGTCTCTGCCCAAAGAACACACTCGTCTTCAAGCTGTGCGAGCGGCACGACCTTATTGACGAGTCCCATCTGGAGCGCCTCCTGTGCCGAGTACTGCCGGCAGAGGAACCAAATCTCGCGTGCCTTCTTCTGACCGACGATGCGGGCCAAGTAGCTAGAGCCGAAGCCTGCATCGAACGAGCCGACCTTCGGACCTGTCTGCCCAAAGATGGCATTCTCGCTGGCGATGCTCAGGTCGCAAACCACATGCAGCACATGTCCACCACCGATGGCATAGCCGTTCACCATAGCGATGACTGGCTTTGGCAGTCGGCGAATCTGCATCTGCACATCGAGTACGCTCAGTCGGGGCACGCCTTGCTGGTCGATGTAGCCGCCATGACCCTTCACGTGCATGTCGCCACCCGAGCAGAAGGCATGCTTCACGTCTTCCAGCTGCTTGCCTTCAGGCACTTCCGACAGGGCACCCGTGAGGATGACAACACGCAGGTCGAGGCGATCGCGGCAGATGTTGAATGCCTGCGACAGCTCCCACGTCGTCAGCGGAGTGAATGCGTTGCGGTAGCGTGGACGGTTGATGGTGATCTTCGCAATGTGATTGTACTCCTCGAAGAGGATTTCCTTAAAGTCGACACCCTCTATCTTTTTCCAGTTTCTGTTCATTTCTATCTTACGTTTAAAATTTTGTTTCTGCGATGTGAGCATAGAAGTCACGAAGCACACGTGCATCGGCTGCCGAGTCGGTGACGACTTCGAGGACGAGCGGGCGGTTGCCATCAGCAGTTTCGGTCAGCCACTCCATACCTTCCTCCAGTTCTTCCATGTTGTGTGCGGCACGATAACCGACGTTGAAACTCCGGCAGAGCCCCTCGGCAGTAGTCTGGTGGCGGGCCATCACGAAGCCATCGCGGGCAGGACTCTTGCGCAGTCCTTCAAACTTCTCGAAGATGCCGCCCCCGCCGTTGTTCAGCAATAGCACACGCAGGTTGCCCTTAAGGCACTGTGGCCACAGGGCATTGGCATCGTAGAAGAAGCTCAGGTCGCCAACCACACAGAACACGCTGTCTGGGTGACAGAGCGAGAAGCCCGCTGCCGTCGACAACGTACCTTCAATACCGTTCACGCCTCGGTTGCAATAGACGAAATGAGAGGAAAAGACATTCGCCAACCGCACAGCCGAACTATTGCCGTAATGAGTGACAGCCTCGTCGGCAAATTCCATCGCGGCCTCCAGCATCTTCACTGCCGCCATCTGCGAGTAATCGGGGTCATAGCTGTCTATCGCCTCATCGACGCAAGCCAGCACGTCGTCCCATTGTTCAAAGAAGTCACGACTACTCCTCAGCTGCAAGCCCTTTGTCAACTCGGCAAGGTCGGCCAGCACATCGGCTGGATGTCCTTCTATCAGGCCATGCATCGACATAAACGTATCACGCACCCTTCCATCCTCGCTCACAGACCAGATTTTTACATCGGTGGGCAACTGTCGCAGGAACTGCTTCATGCGTTTGCTGACGAGTTCGCCACCGAGATAGAGCACGAAGTCAGGTAGCATCGACGGGGGTATACGACCCTTGCTGAGCAACTCGTCGAAGTGGCAAGCACCACAACCGATGCTCAGAGCCTCGTTTAAGACGACGATGTCCTGATAGCCTGCGAAGTCTTCGGCCAGCAAATCGTCTCTCAGGGTTTGCCCGACCACAATCATCGGCCGTTTCGACATCAGCAAATTTCCAGCACATTCTTGGAGCAGCCGTTTGTCGTTGCGAGCAGGAGCCATGAAGATGGCACGCTCCTCGGGCAAAGCTTTCACCGTGAACTCGTAGAGCGGCTCCGATAAAGGCACGTTGATGTGCACGGGTCCGCCACCCTGCTGACGCGTGGCCAACAGCGCTTCGTTGACGAGGCGGTTGCAATACCAACGTTCTTCGTCGCCAAGAGGTTCGGGCAGCGTCACAGCCTTTTTGACGAAGCGCCCGAGCGCATCGCCTTGCGGCAGCGTCTGACCGTCGAGTTGGTCAATCCATTGCGGTGGACGGTCGGCGCTGACGACGATGATGGGCACGTGCTGATAAGCTGCCTCAGCAACTGCCGGCAGGAGGTTGAGCAATGCCGTACCCGATGTGACACATACGGCCACAGGGCTGTTCGTTGCCAACGACAGTCCTAAGGCATAGAAGCCCGCCGACCGCTCGTCGGTGACGCTATAGCAGTCGATGTCGGGACACACCACGAGGTTATGTGTGATGGGTGCGTTGCGACTACCCGGACACACCACAGCATGTTGGATGCCGTGTGCCACAAGCAGGGCTGTCAGGATGTTTACATTATCTTTATTACTATACATAGCGATGCGCCTGCGGCGCGGTTCAATGCTGCTTCGCAGCGTTCAAAGTTCAAGGTTCAATGCGCCAAAGGCGCGGTTCAAATGCTGCTACGCAGCGTTCAAAGTTCAAAGTGAAACCGAAGGGCCTTACACGCTGCGAAGCAGCTTTACCCGCAGCTCTGCTGCCTTACACGCCGAAGGCTTTACACGCGCCGTAGGCGCTTTACCCGCACCGCAGGTGCTTTACACGCGCTTTAGCGCTTTGAACGCGTAAGGCTTCAAAGAAGGCGTCGCATCGTCTGCATCTTGGCTTCGGTTTCTTGCCATTCTTGCTCTTCCACGCTGTCTTTGAGCAGACCGCCACCTGCATAGAGGCGGTAGCCGTCGGAACCAATTTCCATGCAGCGCAGCGACACGAAGAGTTTTGTCTGGCTGTCGATGTTGAGTGGTCCACAGAAGCCGCTATAGAAATGGCGATTGGCCGGTTCACTCCTTAGCAACAACTCGCGGGCCTCCCATTTCGGCAAGCCGCAGACGGCAGGCGTGGGATGTAAGCTGGCAACAATCTCACCCACCGCTTTCGTACCATTGGTGACGGCATGGAAATCGCTGCAAAGGTGAACCAAATCGGCAGCACGCTTCGTGAAGGGTCCTGTCTCTTCCACCTCCGCATCCAGTCTTTGCAGACACTGCCTGACATAGGTTGCCACCAGCCGCTGCTCCTGAATATTCTTCTGACTCCAACGGATGTCCTGCACGCCGTCCTGACGGGGATTGTCGAACTGCAGTTGTTCACCCTCCAAGCGCATCGTTCCCGCCAGAGCCATTGTGTGCCAACGATTGCTGCTCTGCTGCTCATTCTCCAGCAACAGTTCAGGCGATGCCATGAGCCAAGTACCACTAACGGGTGTCGACACCAGGGCAACAAACATGCGGGGATAGTCGCGGCACGCCTGCAGGAACATCTCGTAGGGCGTGTGCCGGCGCAAGGGTTCAAAACTGGTGCGTGCCAGCACCACCTTTTCCACCCTACCCTCGCAGAGTGCTTCGTAGCATTGGCTGAAGGCTTTGTGATAAGCCTCGCGCCCGTCCTCGTCCTGATAAGTTCCGCACGCGTGCAGGCAGGGCTCCAGCTGCCCCAACCTCTGCTGCCAGTCGGCATCGCCCAACTGCTCGAAGGGCACCGTGTAGCACTCGTCGGGAGCAATCAGGATGCAGGGCTCTTCCGTCGTCAACATGAAAGGCGAGAGCAGGAATCCCGACTCACCATTCAACGTCGACAGCTCCACTGACGTCACAGCACCCTTTTGTCGCTGAATCATCAGCGTAGCCATGCGGTCGTGAGGCAGTTTATAAATAGCAAATGCGTTCATGCCTCTCCTCACTTTCCTTTAGGGATGATATAGTTCGTCACCTCTACCGACGAGATGAGTTCGCCTGCCTCGTTGCTAATCTCGATGTGCCACTGGTGGAGCGTCTTGCCGCGATGCAGCAGATGGGCACGAGCCGTCACCGTGTCGCCCTCCAGCACGGCCTTGATGTGCGAACCGCTGACGTTGATGCCCACGCCAATCTTGCCGGGACACAAAGCCAGCGAGCCTACGCCCGCCAGATTCTCGGCCAGCGCCAGCGTTGCTCCCCCACTGAGGAAGCCGAACGGCTGTCGGTTGCACTCACACACCTTCATACGAGCCATGCAGGTATCGGGCTCGGGAGTAGAGAGAAACTCCATGCCGAGCGTCTTCGAGAGACCCTCTTGCCGTGATAGCTTTTCGTTGATATGATCTATGTTCATGTTCTCCAGGAATTGTGATTACGATGCAAAGATAATGAAAACCGAGCGCAGAACAAAATAAATTCATTTATTTTTTTTGCCGAGGTGCATCTTCTCTTCGACCGAAGGTCAGAGATAATGAAAACCGAGCGCAGAACATTTAGAGTCCCTTGTTAAGGGACGGCTATAATGCAGGGATTTATGCCGAGGTGCATCTTCTCTTCGACCGTAGAAGGCGAGGCTATCGTCCCATTTCTCCCCTTTTCTCCCCTTTAAGCCCCTTTCTCCCTCATAACCCTGCATTATAGCCGCCCCTTATCAAGGGGCTCTAAATCTCCCCTTTAAGCCCTTAATGCCCTAAAAAGTGGAGCTTGAAAACACCTCGTTTGGAACATGAAGGAAAGAAAATGATAGGATAGAGAAAGCCCATGTGAAGAATTGTATGTATCTTTGCAGACGATGAAAACTAGTCAACACAATCCGTCATCAACAAACAAGAAAGTATATATCATGTTACTGAAAGCAAGAAAACTACTGCTGGCCTGCGCACTGACGTACGGCCTCGGCGCTGCAGCACAGCAGCTGCCCTATCAGAATCCAAACCTCACAGCACATGAGCGAGCCGTCGACCTCTGTCAGCGACTGACGCTCGAAGAGAAATCGCAGCTAATGCTCGACGAGAGTCCCGCCATTCCCCGATTGGGCATCAAGAAATTCTTCTGGTGGAGCGAAGCCCTTCACGGTGCCGCCAACATGGGAAACGTCACCGTATTTCCCGAGCCCGTCGCAATGGCGGCATCGTGGAACCCGGACATGGTGTATCGGGTGTTCGACGTGGCCAGCACCGAGTTTCGTGCGCAGTACAACCACCGCATGCACGACCTGCAGGGCGAAGACGAGAAGTTCCACAGCCTGAGTGTATGGACGCCGAACGTGAACATCTTCCGCGACCCTCGCTGGGGACGTGGCCAGGAAACCTATGGCGAAGACCCCTACCTGACCTCCGTGATGGGCACACAGGTGGTGCGCGGACTGCAGGGACCGGAGTCGTCGAAGTATCGTAAGCTCTGGGCGTGCGCCAAACACTATGCCGTACACAGCGGACCGGAATACACTCGCCACACCGTCAACCTCACCGATGTGCCGGTGCGCGACTTCTGGGAGACCTACATGCCTGCCTTCAAGACGCTGGTGCAGGACGCGAAGGTGCGCGAGGTGATGTGTGCCTACCAGCGACTCGACGATGATCCTTGCTGTGGCAGCACACGTCTGCTGCAACAGATTCTGCGCGACGAGTGGGGATTCAAATACCTCGTGGTGAGCGACTGCGGAGCCATCAGCGATTTCTATTCGTCGCACAAGAGTTCCTCGTCGCCCGTCACCGCCTCTGCGAAGGCTACCCTCGCCGGCACCGATGTGGAATGTGGCTACGGCTACGCTTATCGCAGCATACCCGAGGCCGTGAAGCGCGGACTCATCAGCGAGGCCGAGGTCGACAAGCACGTCGTCCGACTGCTGGAGGGTCGCTTCGACCTGGGCGAGATGGACGACCCGAGCCTCGTGGAGTGGTCGAAGATTCCGTATTCGGCGATGTCGACCAAGGAGAGCGCACAGAAGTCGCTCGACATGGCTCGCCAGACCATCGTTCTCCTGCAGAACAACGACAACGTGCTGCCGCTGAAGAAGAACAGCGGTAAGATTGCGGTGATTGGCCCGAATGCCGACAATGCTCCGATGATGTGGGGCAACTACAACGGCACACCGAACCACACCATCACCATTCTCGACGGCATCCGCAAGCAGCAGAAGAAACTGCTCTACCTGCCAGGCTGCGACCTGACGAACACGATGGTGATGGATTGCCTGATGGGTTCGCAATGCAGCATCGACGGCAAGCGCGGACTGCGCGGCACGTTCTGGAACAACACCGAGATGGAAGGGCGCCCCGTCACCACACAACTCTACACCACGCCCGTTGCCGTCACCACAGCCGGCATGCACCAGTTTGCACCGGGCGTGAACCTCGAGGACTTCTCGGCCAAGTACGAGACCGTGTTCACGCCGAAGGAGTCGGGAGAGTATGTCATCAACGTTGAAGCCACGGGCCACTACGAGGTGTACGTCGACGGTGAGCGCAAGCAGCAGATACACAGCTGGCGCTCCACGCCTTCCCGCACAGCCATCCAGGCCGAGAAGGGTCGCAGCTATCGCATCGAGGTGCTCTACAAGTTTGTGAAGACATGGGGAGCCAACATGAAAATCGACGTGGCCAAAGAGCTGCCCATCGACTACCAGTCGCTCATCGCCCAGCTGAAGGGCATCGAGACGGTGGTGTTCGTGGGTGGCATCTCGCCCGCCCTGGAAGGTGAGGAGATGCCCGTGCAGATAGAGGGCTTCAAGGGTGGCGACCGCACGAGCATCGAACTGCCGCGCGTGCAGCGCGACTTCCTGCGCGCCCTCCATGAGGCAGGAAAGAAAGTGGTGTTCGTGTGCTGTTCAGGTTCGGCCATCGCCCTGACTCCCGAGACCGAGACGTGCGACGCCATCGTACAAGCCTGGTATGCCGGTCAGGAAGGTGGAACAGCTGTGGCAGACGTGCTGTTCGGCAATGTCAACCCATCGGGAAAGCTGCCGGTGACGTTCTACCGCAGCGACGCCCAGCTGCCCGACTACGAGGACTACTCGATGAAGGGCCGCACCTACCGCTACTTCACCGACCCGCTGTTCGCCTTCGGCTATGGTCTGAGCTACACCACGTTCGAACTGGGCAAGGCCTCTCTCAATGGAAGCATCAGCACCGAGTCGGGAGCGCTCACGCTGAGCGTTCCGGTGCGTAACACAGGACATCGCGACGGCACGGAGATTGTGCAGCTCTACATTCGCAACCTGCAGGATGCCAACGGTCCGCTGAAGTCGCTGCGTGCCTTCCAGCGCGTCGATGTGAAGGCCGGTCAGACCGCCACCGCCACGCTGAAGCTCAACCCCTCGTCGTTTGAATTCTTTGATACCGAAACCAACACCATGCTGACGAAGGCCGGCCGCTACGAGCTGCTCTATGGCAACAGCTCGCAGGACAGCCATCTGCAACGCATGGAGATAACACTACAATAACTATGATGAAAAGACAACTGCTCAAACTGTGGCTGCTGCTCTGCTGCTGCACGGCGCAAGCCGCCGACAACCCGATGATCTGGGCCGACCTGCCCGATCCCGACGTGATTCGCGTCGACGACACGTTCTACCTGGTTTCCACCACTATGCACATGATGCCGGCAGTGCCCATCATGAAGTCGAAAGACCTTATCAACTGGGAGATTGCCAGCTACGTCTGCGAGACGCTCGACGATTCGCCGCGCTACGGCCTGCTCGAAGGCACCGTCTACGGACGCGGTCAGTGGGCCACATCGCTGAAGTACCACAACGGTCGCTTCTATGTGCTCTTCGTGCCCAACGAGGGAGGCGATATGGGACGCACATACATCTACTCGGCCGAGAAGGCGGAAGGTCCGTGGACGCTCGTCTCGCGACTGCCGCACTTCCACGATGCATCGCTGCTCTTCGACGACGACGGCCGCGTCTACGTATATTATGGTACGGGCGAACAGGTAGAGCTGACGGCCGACCTGCAGGGCGTGGTGCCTAACTCGCACCGACAGATCTTCCAGCGCGAGGCCGACGAGACGGGACTGCTCGAAGGGTCGCGAGTGGTGAAGCACATGGGCCGCTACTATCTGCTGATGATTTCGCAGGTGTATGCACCCGGACGCCACCGCCGCGAGGTGTGCTACCGCGCCGACAACCCCGCTGGCCCCTACGAGAAGCAAGTCATCCTCGAGGCTCCCTACGGCGGATTCGGCTATACAGGACAAGGCACCATCGTCGACACGCAGTATGGCGACTGGTATGGCGTCATCTTCCAGGACCGTGGAGCCGTAGGCCGTGTGCCGCTGCTCATGCCCTGTCGCTGGATCGACGGCTGGCCGATGCTGGGCGATGAGGATGGTCAGATTCCCATCCACATGCGCCCGCTCACCTCAACTCATGAAGGCGAGCGCCTGAATCCCACCGTCAGCGATGATTTTTCTGCCGATCGTCTTGCTCCAGAATGGCAGTGGAACCACAACCCCGTGAACAGCGCCTGGTCGCTCTCCGACCGCAAGGGTTGGCTACGTCTGAAGACCTGTCGCGTGGTCGACAACCTCTACCTTGCTCCCAACACGCTCACGCAGCGAATGATGGGTCCGAAGTGTTCGGCAACGGTAACCCTCGACGCCTCTCACTTGAAGAATGGCGACTGCGCGGGCTTTGCAGCCTTCAACGGCCATAGCGGCGTGTTAACGGTGAAACGCGAAAAGGGAAAGTACTTCCTGGAGATGAGCGAGCAGGTGGTCTCCCTCGGTCGTAGAATCAAGGAGGTGGAGAAAGTCGACGAGACGGTCGTGCAGCGCATCAGCCTTTCCAAACCGGTGGTCCACCTGCGCATCGACGGCGACTTCCATCCACGCAACGACAAGGCACAGCTCTACTATAGCCTCGACGGATTGGAATGGACGAAGATTGCCGACTACCAGATGCGCTTCGACTGGCAGCGCCTCTTCATGGGCACGCGCTACGCCCTGTTCTGCTATTCCACCCAGCGCACAGGCGGCTATGCCGACTTCGACGCCTTCAACTTCCAAGTCATCAACGACAGCGAATAAGCGCCTGCGGAGCAAAGCGCCTGCGGCGCCGTTCAAAAGCTGCGAAGCAGCGGTTCAAATACGCCTGCGGCGCGGTTCAATGCTGCTTCGCAGCGGTTCAAATACGCCTGCGGCGCGTTCAAAAGGACCTCGAAGAGGTCGCACTATGGTAACCGCAGGTCTTGACCTGCGGAATGGGTAAGCATGCAGGAGACGACTTCGAAGATGTCGCACAATAACACCGTTATTCTTGATGTGCGACCCCCTTGGGGTCGTAGCCATGTGGATGTCTTACCACCGCAGGTTAAGACCTGCGGTTACGCATAGTGCGACCCCTTTGGGGTCTTACTGCTGGGCATCCTTGTGCCATTGTCCATCTCATACCCTAAAAAAACACCATCGTAACACGATTGTAATAATGATTCCTTTGCAGGTTGAGGAATTTATTGTACCTTTGCAGAGCAAACCGCGCTAGCGCGTGGAACCCCGAAGGGCCTTCCCCGCTGCGAAGCAGCCTTACACGAGCCGAAGGCTCCTTACACGCCCGCAGGGCTTTACCCGCGCTTTAGCGCTTTGAACGCAGCTCCGCTGCTCCAACTTGTGACTTATGCATTCAGAACTGATACCCCTTTGGGGCTGGATACTTTTCTACGCACTGGTGCTCCTCATGCTTGCCATCGACCTGAAGTCGTTCGGGCGCAAGGGACAGCACGAGGTGAGCATCAGCGAAGCCTTGCACATGACCGTCGTCTGGATTGTCGTGTCGCTGTTGTTCTGCGCAGGCATCTACTTCTTCTACCCCATCGACCCGCACCAGAAGGCGCTGGAGTTCCTCTCCGGCTATCTCATCGAGAAATCGCTCTCCGTCGACAACCTCTTCGTGTTCCTCATGCTGTTCACGTTCTTCGGCGTAGAACGCAAATACCAGCACGAGGTGTTGTTCTGGGGAATCATCGGAGCCCTCGTCCTGCGCAGCATCTTCATCTTCCTCGGTGCTGCCGTCGTCACCCGCTTCGAGTGGGTGCTCGCCATCTTCGGCGTGTTCCTCCTCTATAGCGGTGCAAAGATGTTCACCCACGACGAGGAAGCACAACCCGACCCCTCGCGTAATATCTTCGTACGGCTGTTCCGCCGTTTCTTCCCCGTCACCGACCGCATGCATGGCGGGAAGTTCTTCATCAGAGAGGCAAAGGGCAATACAAATCACCACTCGGCTTCGCCGCATTCTGAGCAACAGCGGGGAAAGAACTATCAATTGTCAACTGTCAATTATCAATTAAAAGCCACTCCCCTCTTCGTCGCACTCCTTGTCATCGAGACCAGCGACATCGCCTTCGCCGTTGACTCCATCCCGGCCGTGTTCTCCGTGACACAAGACCCGTTCATCGTGCTAACGTCTAACATCTTCGCCATCCTCGGCCTGCGTGCACTCTATTTCGCCCTCGCCGCCATCGCGAAGTATTTCGCCTATCTGAAGTACGGACTCGGCATCGTACTCATCTTCGTCGGCATCAAGCTCCTGCTGCATTGCCACCTACCCTATGTGCCACACATTGAAATCTCCACCGGCCTCAGCCTCCTCATCATCTTCGGCACCATCACCATCAGCATCCTTACCTCAGTGGTGAAGACGAAAAGGCAATAGCTGGTTCTGACGATTCCTGATTTGTGGTGGCTGCCAGCCTGACGATTCCAGAATTTTTGTCAACACTCGTTTCTACCTCCCATCCTCCCGTAATCCTCTAAAACCCCTTTACACAAAGGGCTCGCGGCACGGGAGGTTTCTTCGTTCTACCTCCTGCCAACCTCCCGTCCAACCCACCCCATTCCCCTTTTTCGCACAAGGGTTATCGCAATTTATGGAAAACCATTTTCTGCTATTTGCCTATTCAAGTAGGATCAAAATCGATACACGACAATGGGTGTATCTCTTCTGAAAACGGGAGGTTGACGGGAGGTTTCGGCGAGAGACCTCCCGTGGTCCAAACCCTTTGTACAAAGGCGTTCCAAGAAGAAACGGGAGGATGGGAGGTTGATTTACTAATCGTCAACAAAAATCAGGAAACGTCACGTTTTCTATAAAATGACTGACGAGACAAACAAACGATACCATTCAGACCGAGGAATTGTTTTCAAATATAGAGAACAATAGCCACGGAGAACAAAGACTATGCGTTCGGACTGCAAGAGCAAGAAAAATGGATGCCAAGAGCTATGCTTCCAGACTCCCAAAGCAATGCTCCCAGCGCCTAAAAGCAATACTCCCAGCGCCTAAAAGCAATGCTCCTAGACGCCAAAAGCTATGCTTTGGAAGTACTATAGCTATGCTCCTTAATCACCAGAGCTATGCTCTGCATGGTAGAGAGCATTGTTCTACACTAACTAGCGTATTGCTTAACACCCAGGCAAGCAATGAGTTCCATTCACTTTCTACCTTTTAAAAGTTTTTCGTTTTCAAACAAAACACCGGCACCCATCTGCGTGATGAGTGCCGGCAGTTATGACGGGGATGAATTGTTTTGTGAACTGTCTACAGCGTCTGCAGGTAGCGCTCGGCTTCGAGGGCGGCCTTGCAACCACTACCGGCAGCGACGATGGCCTGGCGATAGACGGGATCGGCGCAGTCGCCAGCAGCGAAGATGCCGGGCAGGGCTTCAGCAGGATTGGCGGCAGAGGCCACGCGCGGCGTTCCGTCGATGGTGCGGATGTAGCCTGTCTCGTCGACAGCCACGAATGGGCGGAACACATCGGTGTTGGGCTTGTGGCCGATGGCGAGGAAGAAGCCGTCGATGGGCAGGTCGTAGCGTTCCTCGTCGGGCTCGCCCTTGCGGCGCACCACATGGGCTCCCTCCACACCGCCTTCGCCATAGAGGCCAACGGTGTTGTGTTCGAAGAGCACTTCTATCTTCTCGTTCTCGAAGACGCGCTTCTGCATCACATCGCTGGCGCGCAGATAGGGTTTGCGAACGATGAGGTATACCTTCTTGCAGAGCTGGGCGAGATAGATGGCTTCCTCGCAGGCTGTGTCGCCACCGCCCACAACGGCCACCGTCTTCTTGCGATAGAAGAAGCCGTCGCAGGTGGCACATGCCGACACGCCCATGCCGTTGTACTTCTTCTCGTCGTCGAGGCCGAGGTATTTGGCAGAGGCACCGGTGGCGATAATCACCGTGTCGGCCTCCACTTCCACGCCGCGATCGGTGGTCACGACGTAGGGACGATGGGAGAAGTCTACCTTCTCGATGATGCCATCGCGCATATCGCAGCCGAAGCGCTCGGCCTGCTGGCGCAGTTGCATCATCATCTCGTTGCCGTCGACACCCTCGGGGTAGCCGGGGAAGTTCTCCACGGTGGTGGTCTGTGTGAGCTGACCACCCATCTGCAGACCACAATAGAGCACCGGCTGCAGGTTGGCACGTCCGGCATAGATGGCAGCGGTGTAGCCTGCAGGTCCGCTACCGATGATTAAGCATTTTACTCGTTCCATGTTTATGATTACTCATGCAGCAGCTTTTCAATCTGAGCTGCGATGTTTTCAATCTTCTCCGTGGGCTCGAAACGGGCTACCACTTGTCCGCGCTTGTTGATGAGGAACTTCGTGAAGTTCCACTTGATGTCGGGACTATCCTTGTAGTTGGGATCGGCCTTCGACAGCATGTCGTCGAGGATGTGTGCAATGGGGTGCTCCATGTCCCAACCGGCAAAGCCCTTCTGCTCCTTGAGGAACTTGAAGAGCGGGTCGGCATCGTCGCCGTTCACCTTCACCTTCTTGAAGCGGGGGAAGTCGGTGCCGAAGGTGAGCTTGCAGAATTCGTGGATGCTTTCGTCGGTGCCGGGAGCCTGCTGGCCGAACTGGTTGCAGGGGAAGTCGAGCACCTCGAAGCCGTCGGCGTGATATTTCTTGTAGAGGGCCTCCAGTTCGTCGTACTGGGGTGTGAAGCCACACTTCGTAGCGGTGTTCACGATGAGGAGCACTTCGTTCTGATACTCCTTCAGTCTTACGTCTTTGCCTTTTCTGTCTTTGACAGCGAAATCATAAACAGTCTTCATTTTCTTTTCGTATTGTTGGTTTAAAAAATTCTCTCTACAAAGATAAGCAAAAAGTTTCTGGTTTCGAGTTTCTGGTTTCAAGTTTTAATGTTTATTAGGGAAAATAACAGAAACTATAGGGGAATTCCTACGAAAGAATATGGAAAAACGTTTTGTTAGCCCACGAAAAAGCAGTATCTTTGCAACAGAGAAATCGAAAAGCGAGAAATCAGCAAGTAGAAAACAACAAAAAAGTATAAACCAAAGCCCAAGCCCCTGCGTGGCTTCCTTCCCTACGGGAGGATAAGAGGGGGGCCTCACAACTATGAAGAAATGGTACACACTCTGGACGCTTCTGCTCATGGCAGTGCTGTCCGTGTCGTTCACAAGCTGCGAATGGGACGACGACGATGCAATCGCCTACACCCTGGAGGGTACTTGGCGCGGTAACATGTATATGTCTTCTGAATGGGACGGACGCGTCTACGATGCCACCTATTCGGAGATCTGCTTCCTCCGCGACCCCTACCGCTACAGCAGCGGCACGGGCTACTGGATTGACTACTATAACAACGCCGGCTGGGGACGCAACTACGTGGCCAACCACATCGAGTGGACGGTGAACTATCGCACCATCACCGTGTACTTCGTTGAGGAGGGAACGACGCTTTGGATCGAGAACTACCGGCTTGACGATGCTTACTTCGAGGGAACCATCTACGATGGCGAGAGCCGCGTAGACTTCCAGCTGCGTCACACGTCGTCGCCCAACTGGAACGACTACTACTATGGCTGGGACGGCTACTACTACGATGACTACTATTACTCAAAGTCGGGAGTGGTAGGCACCGAACAGAAGGCACAGAAGGCGCCGAAGCGCATCCTCAGGATTAAGTAGACATACGAACGATTATTTTTAAGACATACGGGACAGACGAACGGAAGTTTTAAGACATACGATGTTTTTTAAGACATACGAACTGTTTTTAAGACATACGGGACAGACGAACAGAAGTTTTAAGACATACGTGACAAAAGATCATACGTTTTCGTAGTCATCAAATAAGAACAGACGGACAAAGAGAGTAAAACTCCAAGTCCGTCTGCTTTTTTATTTCCGAACGTCCGTTCGTATGTTTCTTATGTCTTAAAAGCCTCTGTTCGTTTGTCCCGTATGTCTCAAAAACTTCTGTACGTGTGTCCCGTATGTCTCAAAAAATTCTGTACATATGTCCCGTATGTCTCAAATAAAAATCGTTCGTATGTCCCGTATGTCTTAAACAAAAAACGTTCGTCTGTCTATTCGAGGTTCCAGGCACGCAGTACTTGTTCGCGCGACAGCGACTCGACAATTTGTTCGTACTGGTCGGGCAGGTTGCAGAAGAAGTCGATGCCGGTGAGGCGTTCGAGTTCGTCGATGTTCACCACATAGGGAGAAAGGTCGGTGCTGACGTTCGACTTATGCTGAATCCAGAAGCCCAATGCGCGATAGCCGCCCGTCGTGCTGTTGGTGTTGTTGGTTTTCTTCTTGCAGAGCAACGCCATGAAGAAGTATTTCGGCACGGGAATCTTGTTCTGGCCAGAGCCGATGGTGGTGATGATTTGATCCCAGCGGTCGATGGTTCCGCCCTTCACAACGTAGAGCGTATCGCGGAAGCTGTTGTTGTTCCAGCGGCGCACCTGTGCCTCCATGTTTGCCCACACCTTTGCATTGAAGCCGTTTATCTGCGGCTGCATGTTCGTCATGTAGAACGTCTGCGTGTTTGCCCGCTTGTTGAACGAGTAGGCACGGTCGGCAGAAGCGATGATGTGGCCGTGGTCGTAGCCCGAGAAGCGATAAGGGTCGGACGTGAAATGATACTTCGACGACAAGTCGGGGTCGTTGGGGTACTCGCTGAACTCCCCGCCCTCGTTGTAAGGCTTGCGGTCGGTCTTGCTGCTGCTGTTGCCAGGATGCATCTGGTAGCACGACCAGCGCTGCGAGCGCAGCGTGCCTTCGGGCGTCCAGCCTTCTGGCTTCAGGTCGCTATCCCACTCCACGCAGTAGTTCACGCCGAACTCGGGAACGGTATGGATGATGACGATGTTGTTCGGACCGCCTTTCAGCCTCGGGAACTCCATCCGCCCATAGACAGCGTTTTGTGCCGTGTTGTTGCGGTTCACGTTGGTCTGCGAGGGGTTTACGTCGGGGTTTTCGGGATCGTCGCTGCCGCCGCAAGCCATGATGGCGAGTGCCGCCATGAGCAACAAGATGAGATGCTTGAGGTTTGATCGTTTATTCATAAGGCAAAGGATTCAGATGATGAGGGAAAAGAGGATTCAGATGATGAGGGAAAGAAAAAAGTGCGGTCGGCCGCATATGCAACTACGTCCGAACGCACTTTTATTATATCGTTACAGGTGGTATTACTTCTTAATCTTACCGTAGCGGCTCATGAAGCGGTCGACGCGACCGGCGGTGTCAACGAGCGTGCTCTTACCCGTGTAGAAGGGGTGAGAGGTGTTAGAGATTTCGACTTTTACCACAGGGTAAGTTTCGCCTTCAAATTCCACGGTATCATTTGTCTTCGCGGTGGACTTTGTAAGGAACATATCGCCGTTGGACATGTCACGGAACACGACGGGGCGATAGTTTTCGGGATGAATACCTTTTTTCATTGTTTCGTTTTATTGTTTGTTGTTAAATTATTGAATTTTCAATCGCTGATGCGGACCCGCCAAGGCGCAATCACACATTACGGGCTGCAAAGGTACGAAGTTTTCTCGGAATGTGCAAATTTTTGTTGCTTATTTTCACTTCGCCTCCTTATTTTTTACGTTTTTGCAGAGAAAAGGCAGGAGCGAAGAGGGAGAAAAGGAGTCTTTTGCAGACAAAAAGCAGGAGCGAAGAGGGAGAAAAGGAATCGGGCAGCGACTCACATCGCCACCCGATTCTTATGAATGAAGTGCCTATTGCTGCTTATTGGGCATAGGTGATTTCAATCGCCTGCACGCGCAGCTGCTCGCCACCCTTTGCCTCGCTGTGTTCGTTGCAAATGACGAAGGTGGTGCCGTTGGCTGTAGCATACATCGTGCTATTGCCCGTGTAGTTGGTTCCGTTGTAGGAATCGCAGGTGAGCACGACCTTCGATACCGCTGCACCGCTGATGGTGATGGTGTTCTTGGCATAGACGCGCACACCCTTCGTAGCTGTGTAGAACGCTGGTGCATTGCTACCTTCGCCCTGTCCGAATGTGATAACGGTTCCGTCGGCAAGCGTCAGGCTCGTCACCTTATCCTGGTTGGCCCATCCCTGCTCATTCAGGTCGACAGCCGAGCTGAAGGAAGGATTTGTGCCTTCGACCGTGAACGTGACGATATTGCCATCGGTGGTGATCTTCACATTGCCCTGCTGATCATCACCGCCACCGCTGCCGCCACCTTTCGTGACGCCGTTGAGCGAGTAGAGGAAGCTCTCGTTGGCAGCGGTCTCAGGTGTGTTACCCCTATAGTTGGTCACCTTACCGCAGATAACGACCTCGTCGCCGACCTTGATGTTGTCGCCACCCGTGTACTTCTCGTTGCCGAGATAGAGTGTGCGGAACACATAGAACTCGTTAGACTGACCACCATCCTCAGAGATGTAGAACGTGGCGTTGCCATACTGAGTACCGAACTCACCATTGTTGGCAATGCGCGAAATCTTACCCTTGATGTAGACGTCCTTATCGCTCTTTGCATCAGCGGCCAGCGAGCTGGCATAGTTGTTGGCAGCAACCGGATTGAAGGGATCGGCAAGCGTTCCGCTACCCTTCGGCTGTCCTTCTGTCTGTTCGCCGCTGGTCTGTCCGTTCAGCGAGTAGAGGTAAGCCTTACCCCTCACGGTTTCAGGCGTGTTACCGCGGAAGTTCACCACATGTCCAAAGAGAATGACCTCGTCGCCGACCTTGATGTTCGTACCGCCGGTGTACTTCTTGTTGTCGAAGTAGTTCAGCTGATATGCCGTGAAGGTCACACCAGTGCCAGGATCGCCAATATCGAAGGTTGCATTGCCGAACTGGAGACCATATTCCTCCTTGATGCTGACAATCGTTCCCTTCACATAGACCTGTCCCGGGCTCTCGACATCGCTGCCCAGCGTCTTGATGTAGTTCACCACACCAGCCGTGTTGTAAGGATTCTGCAACGTGCCATCGCCCTTAGGCTGACCAGTATCGCCACCTGGGCCAGGACCGACGCCGCCACCCATGATGCCGTTGAGCGAGTAGAGGTACGCCTTGTTTTGAACAGTCTCGGGCTTAGTGCCTTTGTAGTTCACCACTTTTCCGCAAACCACCACGGTGTCGCCTTCCTGAATCTGGGTGTCGCCAGCGGTAAATTTCCTGTTGCCCAGATACATGGCGCGATAGACTTCAAATTGATTATTATTTGTGCCATCGTCTGAGATAAAGAAACGAGCATTTCCGAACTGAGTCGAGTACTCTTCTGTTATACTTACGATTACACCCTTGATGTAGATGTTTTGCTCTGACTCTACATCGGCGCCAAGACTCTCAATGTACTCCAGAGCGGCCATCACGTTGTAGGGATTGTCGACTGTTCCGTCGCCAGTAGGCTGAATGACAATAGGGTCTTCCCCACCCTCGCCTGGCTGGTCGTAAGGCATGGGGACGTCTTCACAACTTGTGAATGCGAATGCGGCACAGAGCAGTGCCAGCATAGAATAGATTACTTTTTTCATATTGCTATATTTTTTATTTTTGTTCGATAGGAAATGATTTACTATTCATCCGTCGCCTTTCGTCCTTACTTCAGGATTTCCAGGTCGCTGGTCTTGCGCAGCATGATCTGCCACGTGTCGCGATAGCGGGTGGCGATGCCGATGAGGTTGCAAGGAATCTTCACCTTATTAATCGTGTCGTAGGGAAGCACCGTAGCAGCAAAGTCGGCGTAGGAGCTGGTGCGCACGATGAGTTTGCTCGACGAGAACCCGTCGACTTGCTGGGTGAAGTAGTTACCACCCGACTGAGCTCCGTCGACGAATGTCTTCTTGCCGTTGGCACTCTTGAAGGTGACGTTCGACAGCTTGACCAACATTCCGCAATAGGTGCTGATGTTATCCTGCACTTCTTTAGTGAACTCAATCGGCTCCAAGCCTTTCTCGGGAATGGGACCAACGAGTTTGAAGTGCGTGTTCCACAGGTCTTTCGACATACGGCCGATTTGTCCGTTATAGGGTGCACCGAGTTCAATCTGGTTGCCGTAGCCGCCGATGAAGAGGCCTTTGAGGGCGATGATGAGCTCCTGGCCCTCAGCCAGATAGCCGTTGAGTCCGCCCTGGTTGACGGCGACGATGAGTCCGCCCGTCTCGTCTTGCACGGCAAACTGCTTGTAGAGGTTGCCGCCGATGTCGTTACCGCCTACGCGGACGCGCAGCTTGATATCGTCTTCCACGAGCTTATTGCCGCTATTGGCAATGGCGGAACGGTATTTGGGGTGATCCTTCAGTTCAGCGATGGTGATGACGCCGTCTTCGGTGATGCTGTTGTTGCCGAACGGAGCTTCCTGGAATTGCGGATCTTTCCAGTCGTCGTTAAGCAGTGAGTCGTCGCCGTCGAGGCACGAGGTCAGCGCGAAACATGTCGCTGCTGCCAGGAACAAATATTTCATTGCTTTCATAAGAGTCTGTCGCTTTTTAGAATTTGTAGGTTACGATAAGCATACCGTTCGTGCCGTTGGCGTAGAACTTCTTCGGAGACTTCTGGAACTTGTAGGCGCGCATGTCCTCGTCGTTCACGTTCTTGCGGTCCTTACGATTCTGCTCCATACCACCCGTCACAATCTTCGTGTTGTTCAGGATGTTGGTGAGCATGAGGTTGATGCTGAGCGAACCGCGCTTCAGATAGATGCTGCGACCGATGGAGGCATCGAGCATGAAGCCGCCGTCGCCCTTGGCCTGGTCGTAGCGGTTGTAGGAGTCGTTGCCCAGGTCGTCGCGGAGGAGGTTCTCGCTGGCGTAGCGAGTGACGGGCGTGTAGTAGAGGTAGATGCGGTCGTAGTAGTTACCGATGAGGTCGATGAACCAGCCGCCCGAGTGGTAGTTCAGGTCGATGCTGGCAGCAGAGAGCGGCGTGCAGCCTTCATGCATGCCCCTCGAGAGAACTACGTCGTTATAAGATTTGCCGTCCTGCGACTTCACGTAAGCCACATCGGCATCGTTGATGTACTTCGCTTCGGTGAGGGCACCAAGCGCCTTGATGTTGAAGGTGGAGTTCACCTTGAAGTTCAAGCCGAGCTCCAGTCCGTAGTAGACCTTCTTGATGCCATTGATGGAGACATAGGAGAAGGAGTTCTGCGAGTCGTCGTAGTACATGCTATATTCTGCCACATGGCCGAGACGGCTGTAGTAGGCATTGAGGTTAGCATGCACCCAGCTGGTCTCGAGTTGCAAGCCCAGTTCGGAGGAGAACACATCCTCGTTGCGCAGGTCGCGAACGAAGTCGTTGTTCATCTGCGGGGCAGCAAATGCCGAGCGTGCAACGGGAGCTTTCTTCTCATAACCGATACCGCCCATGAGTGTGACGCCCTTGCCCATGTTCAGCATGGCACCGAACTTACCACCACCGTCGAGGAAGCTGGCAGTCTTGCTCTTGCCGAGAGAGTTGTTGAGGGCAAGACCGTTGCGCATCATGCCTTCGCGCTGCAGCGTCTCACCGCCGATGCGGCCCGACAGGAAGTAGTGCAGGGGTCCGAAGTTCTCGGCATAGGTTGCCCAGAGGTTCATGCGGTTCACGAAGATGTTGTAGTCGTAGGCAAAGCGGTCGCCAACCTTGATTTCTTTGTTCGGGTGGTCGGCATCGTACATGGCCTGCATGTCGCTGCTAAGATAGGTTCCGACGACGTAGGTGTTCACGTTGTGGAACGTGCTGGCACCGAGCAGGTCTTCCATCGTCTGATAGTGCATGCCCTTGTTGGTCGAGAGGTTGAAGCCTGCGTTGAGCTTCTGCGTCTTCGAGAGCTGCTTGTTCAGCGACGAGGCAAGGCTGACGGTCAGCTGGTCGTCGTGATAGGCCTGCAAATAGTACATGGCGTCGCCGCCCTGTGCCGAAACCGCCTTGTTCGAGAAATAGAGCTGGTCCCAATTGATCTGCCGGTTAGCCTTCGATGCCGAGAGGTAGTCGTAGCTGGCCTGCCAAGCTTCGAGTCCGGAAGCGGTGCGGTTGTCGGTATCGGTGGGATCCCACACGTTGTAGTTGTAGCTCGGCATCAAGCTGTAGTAGTCGGGCGTGGGGTTGGTCGAGTTGTTGTAGTTCAGACGCGAGCTGCTATACATGGCATACTTGCCGAAAAGCGTCGTGGTGAGCTTGGCAGAGTGGTCGATGTTCCAGTCCCAAGTGAGCAAAGCCGAGGGTGCCCAGTCGTGGATGATGCGTGAGTTGCGCTTCTTGCCGTTCTGATAACCCCAGTTGGGATTGTAGAAACGGTCGTTGGCCAGCCAGTACATCTCGTCGGTCGAGGCAGCCTGTGCACCGCGCTCTGTGGGGTTACCCCATGTGACGAGCGACAGCGAGTGCTGCGGGTTGAACATCTTCTCCACGCCGAGATAGTAGCTCAGGGCGTTGTAGAACGTGCCCTCTACATATCCTTCGCCGGCATAGCGATAGGTGAGACCCATCGACCACGCCCAGCCTTTGGCATTATAGCCTGAGCTGTAGTTGTACATGCCGCGGAAGATGTAGTTACGGTTGGCACCAGCCACCGACAGGCGATGGCCTGCGGGCATGGCACTCGGCCGGAAGTTGTAGTTGTTGGAACCACCCAGAGACGTCATTGCGAAGATATTGTCCTCGAAGGGCAGCGAAGCCTCCACACCACGTGTCTGGTTGTTCAGTCCTCCCACGAGCGAGTAACGGAACTCGCCGCGCTCTGCATCGTTGGCAGGGTTGCCGTTGATGTAGATGTCGTTGTACTTGGAGTTATAGGCACGAAACTTGAATCGGGCCGGACTCCACTTGTAGCCTACCTCACTGGCGTAGGCATTACTGTTCATTCCTAGCACGGTTACCTCCTGCGAGACGTTGTCGTCTTCGCCCAGCTGCGACTCCGTGAAGGTGAATGCCGACTCATCGACGGTGGCATCTTGTCCTTGCTTGGTGTCGACCTGCGCAGTGACAGTTGCTGTACAGCAGAGTGCAAACAATGCTAATTTTAATTTCTTTCGCATTTTATCGGGTTTTTGTAATTTATTATTATGCAGATTGTTTTGGCCTTTCTGTTGCAAAGTAACAAAATTTTTTCCATAATAAAAACAATTTTCGCTATTTTTTTCTAATTTTTTGCCGTAATATCAATTTTTATTGCGATATTTGCAGAATAAATACCAAAACGACCTATGATGAAAAAACAAACAATCCTTTTAGCCTTGATGCTGGTGGCATGTTTGTCGGCATCGGCACAGAAGAAGTTCTCGGCCTACGGAGTCGGTTTCTACAACCTCGAGAACCTCTTCGACCTCATCCACGACGAAGGCAAGAACGACTACGAATTCCTGCCCGAAGGCTCCTATAAGTGGAACGAAATGAAGTATACCCACAAGCTGCACAACATGGCGCGTGTGCTCTCAGAGCTGGGCACCGATGTGCTGCCGGGCGTAGGCTGTGCGGTCATCGGCGTCAGCGAGGTTGAGAATGCACACTGCCTCGACGACCTCGTGGCTCAACCCGAGCTGGCTGCTCGCGGATATAAATATGTACACGTAGAGGGTCCCGACCAGCGTGGCGTTGATTGTGCAATGCTCTACAACCCCGCACTCTTCGAAGTTGAAGACGTCACGCTCTATCCTTACGTCTACGAACTGCAGGAGGACATCGAGAAGAACCGCGCCACACGTGGCTTCCTCACAACGAAGGGCCGTATAGCAGGCGACCCCGTAGCCGTTATCGTGTGCCACTGGCCGAGCCGTTTCTCTGGCAGCTACTATCGCGAGCTCGCTGCTAAGCAGGCTCGTGCCGTGAAGGACAAGCTGCTGGCCGAGGAACCCGACCGCCGCGTGTTCATCATGGGCGACCTCAACGACGACCCCACCAGCAAGAGTATGGTCGACGTTCTGTCGTGTAAGCCCGATGTCGACAAGGTGGGACCCGACGATATGTTCAACCCTTGGTACAACATCCTCGTGAAGCAGGGCAAGGGAACGCTCATGTATAACGGCTCGTGGAACCTCTTCGATCAGATTGTGGTTTCGCCCAATGCCCTGAACAAGAATGGCGAGAAAGACTACTCGCAGCTGAAGTTCTGGAAGAACGAGGTGTTCCGCCGCGACTATCTGATACAAAACGAGGGTAAGTATAAAGGTTCACCCAAGCGTACCACCGCCGGTGGCGTATGGCTCGACGGCTTCAGCGATCACCTGCCCGTAGTGATGTATCTGCTGAAGGAGCAGAAGTAAAAGAGCTCGCCCCGACTCACCAAGAGCCGGGATAGCGTATGGACAAAGAACGATTCGTCAAGAATGGTCAGACTCCTCTTCCATCGGGAGCGTCTGAAGTTGAAATAGAGCGTCATCCCTGGCAGCCTTTCTTGCACGATGGCTGTAGGTTGCTCATCCTCGGCAGCTTTCCACCGTCGCGCAAGCGCTGGGCAATGGACTTCTTCTACCCCAACTACACCAACGACTTCTGGCGAATTTGCGGCATCTGCTTCCACAACGACAAGCTCTACTACATCGACGAGGCACACCGCACCTACCGCCGCGAGCTCATCGAGCAAATGCTGCGCGAGCAAGGCATCGGCCTCTACGATACCGCCTCCGCCGTGAGAAGACTGAAGAACACCGCCAGCGACAAAGACCTGGAGGTGGTAGAGGCCACCGACATCGCGGCACTGCTCAGGCAGATTCCTGCATGTCGGGCCGTCTGCACCACAGGACAGAAGGCCACCGATGTGCTCTGCCAACAGTTGAACATCGGCGAACAGCCGCAGGTGGGCCAGCACATCGAGTTCTCTTTCGAGAATCGCCAGCTGCGCCTCTACCGCATGCCCAGTTCCTCACGCGCCTATCCCCTCGCCGTCGAGCGCAAGGCCGAATACTATCGCAACATGCTTTTAACACCATAGAATTCTCAACATCTCATCATGGATAAAGTCACCATCATTGGAATCGCCGGCGGAACAGGATCCGGCAAGACAACAGTAGTAAAGAAAATCGTCGAGGCGCTGCCGCCACACTATGTAGCCGTCGTTCCCCTCGACTCGTATTATAACGACACCACCGCACTCACCGACGAAGAGCGCAAGGCCATTAACTTCGACCACCCCGACGCCTTCGACTGGAAGCTGCTCATTCGCCAGGTGAACGAGTTGCGGCAGGGACAGGCCATCGAGCAACCCACCTATTCTTATATACTCTCCAACCGACTCCCCGATACCATCCATGTAGAGCCGAAGCCCGTCATCATCATTGAAGGAATCATGTCACTCATCAACAAGCGACTGCGCGACATGATGGACTTGAAGATTTTCGTCGATACCGATCCTGACGAGCGACTCATCCGCAACATACAACGTGACACCATCGACCGCGGCCGCACCGTTTCGATGGTCGTCGACCGCTATCTTTCCGTCCTGAAGCCCATGCACGAGCAGTTCATCGAGCCCACCAAGCGCTATGCCGACCTGATCATTCCTCAGGGTGGCGAGAACAAGCGCGGCATCGCCATCCTCTGCAAGTACATTGAGGGTCTCATGCCAGCAGAATAACTCTCATCGACAACCACACAACATGAAACGAACGAAAGCAATCTTCGCCGCATGGGGGCTCGTAGCACTCATGGCAGCCTGCGTGCAGAAAGAAACCGAAAAGCCTCTACCCGAACCCACCTCCGAAGGGAAGCTCAACCGCGAACAGCTGCTAGAGGGCGACAGCACCATCTACGGACTGGCCTGCGAGGGCTGCAGCGACTCGGTGGTGATTCTGCTGCCAGGCGACGGCAGCGACCCTGTCACTTACAACATCATCGATGCTCATCGCCACAATCGCGTGATGGGACGTCTGAAGGTGGGCGACTGGATTGGCCTGATGCGCAACCCCACAGACTCCACGGTTGCCGACTTTGTGCTAAACCTCGATGAGCTGAAGGGGACGTGGTGCTATGTGGTGATGCCGAAATGGCGCGATGCCACCAACATGACGCCACAGGCACAAGCCATTCTCGAAGAGTCGATGCCCGACTCGGTGAAGAAAGAGTTCTTCGTGCCGCGCGAATACGGATTCTCGCTGAAACGCCAGTGGACGGCCCAGAGTGTGGGCTACGTGCGCAAGTCGCCGCTCGAAGACCAAAGCCCGGTGGTCTATCCACGACTGCTCTACTTCACCGAATGGCACATCCTGAACTGTCGACTCGTAATGACCAGCCGCGAATACCAGAAGAAAGATGATTCTGAGGAGATGGAACTGGCGGGCTACCGCAACGACACCTGCGACGTCGTGTTCCTTTCCGGTGACTCGCTGGTTCTCGCAAGCGATGGTGAAAGTCGCGGCTACTATCGTCGCACCAATGTTGCCGACATCAATAAGGAAGCACGCAAGAAAGCTGCCGAGCAGCAGAAGCGCGCCCTTCAGGAGCGATGAGGGAAAAAGACGGCCTGAAAGGCCAACAAGCACATAGCCCAGGGCAGCGCCCTGGGTTTTATGTTTGCAACAATCATCGCCCTGGAAGGGCAAAAGCATTAATAATCAACGCTTTTGCCCTTCCAGGGCGACATTACTTTCTATCGTATACCCAGGGCGTTGCCCTGGGCTGGTAGCTGTTGGCCTTACAGGCCGTCCTTATTCCTTCTCACATTCCAAACAGCTTTCACACGCTCAAATTGCGTTGTAACCAACAAAAAATCGGGAGTATCTTCCCAGACACTCCCGATCTTAAATGAAAAAATTTTATTAACATAAAAAAACAATCAGTATAGAGTATCACTACTCCCAAGGGAAGGAGGCAACAGAAGCCGCTATTCCCCCGTATGATAGGGAAGCTCTTCTGGAGCCTTTTCGCAAGCCCGAAGGCTGCTTGAAACGGCGTCTTTGCGGCACTTTCCGATGTCTCTTCACGGGTGCTTTCAGCAAACGACGTAAGTTTCCGGCTGCAAAATTAGTAAATCTTTTTGACATCTGCAAGAAAATAAGCAGAAATCTACAACAAGAAAAATAAAGAAACGCCAACACACGAGATGGCAGCACCAAGTACGGCTCTCATGGTGACGGGTTGATGGAACAACCAACGCGATGGCAACAGAATGAGAATGGGCGTCGTGGCCATCAGCGTGGAGGCGATGCCGGCTGCTGTGTGTTGCACCGCCATCAGCGAAAGACCCACTCCGATAAACGGTCCCGAAAGCACGGTAATCAGCATGGCCAGAACGGCACGCTTGTCGCGCAGCGAACTCATCAATGAAGGTCGCGGCCGCTCTGCAAGCGGATGATCGGTGGAGAGTCCCACACTACGCACCGACCGTTTCTTTCCCCACTCTCTCATCGCCATCAGCCACAACCATGTGCAGACGAGTCCGGCGATGCAACGGATGAGGTTGCTGCCGAAGGGAACGTAGTTGCTGATGTCGGCCAGCCGTTCTGCAGGCAAGGCAGACGTATAAAAGTCGATGCCAATCTTGCTCATCACCAAGCCGAAGCCCTGTCCCAGCGCAGCACCGAGCCCATAGAGGATGCCACGTCGCGGCAATGGCTGTCCGTCTTCCGTACCGCTCTTGTCACTTACGGCCACGGCGATTCCCGCCAGCGTGACTACCATCGCGAGCAGCGAATGCCACGAGAGCGTCTGCCCAATCATCGTCCAGGCAAAGAAAGCGGTGAAAGCCGGTGCAAGTGTCATGAAGAGTTGGCCGAAGCGCGAACCCATGACGACATAGCTATTGAAGAGACACCAGTCGCCGAGGAAGTATCCCACGAGTCCGCTACCCAGCAACCACGCCCAGGCTTGCCAGCCAGCTTCGAGGGGCAACGGCTTTCCTGTGGCCACCCACATCAGCACTACCGAGAACAATAGTGCCAAGACCATGCGCCAGAAGTTAAGCACAAGCACTCCCATGCGTTTGCTCGCGATTTCGCTCGAGAGTGCAGACACCGTCCAAAGTGCCGCCACGCACAGCGATATGATCTCTCCGAAGTACATCATTTCTTTCAACTATTATCATAATGAACGCGCAGTAGTAGAAGCAGGCCGTTCACGTGGGCAAAGTTACGAAGAAAAACTGAAATCGGCGAACAATTCACCAAGATTCATGCACGAACCAATTATTTTTGGTGGTAATATACTTTTTGGCCATCACATGTAGGGACGCGACGTGTCGCGTAATTGGAGTGGGAAAAGCTAATTCCATAACGCGGCACGCCGCGTCCCTACATTTTCTTTGTGAAAATACTCCGTCTCGGCAAAAAAAGAAATGAGTTTCTTTGTTTTGCCCTCTACTTTTCGTATCTTTGCAACGACAAAAAAGACTCTGACTCATGAAACTACCTCAAACCATCCTTTTAGCATTAAGCCTCGTGTTTGGAGCCAACCAAACATCAGCTCAGACCAACAACCTCAACGAGCGCGCCCTCTGGGCGAGCATCAACGGAGCCAAGAATGCTTCGCTGGGCGACTACCAGCAACACACGGGAAAGGTGCTTGTCAGCTGGCGCATGTTGCCCGGCGACGATGCAACGACGGGCTTCGACCTCTACCGTCGAACGGGAAACGGCAAGGAAAGTCGCATCGCCTCAAACATCAAGAACCGCACTTGCTTTCAAGACGGCTCGGCCAGTACCTCTGCCGACAACCACTATCGCCTGACCTACGCCGGCAGTAGCGACACCCTCTCCACGTTCACGTTGAAGCGTGCGCAGGTGAGCGGCGGCCAACCATACATCAGCATCCCGCTGAAGGACACGAAGGACGTGTATGAGAACACCGCTAAGATTGTCTACACGGCCAACGATGTGAGCGTGGGCGACCTCGACGGCGATGGAGAGTTTGAAATCATCGTGAAACGTCTGCAGAGCGAGAAAGATGCTAACGGCAACGTCATCAGCGACGGCTCAGGAGCCAGCTACTCACAGAAGGACTGTCTCTGGGCTGTTATCTGGGATGCCTATAAGCTTGATGGCACTTTGCTCTGGCGCATCAAGGGCGGACCTGGCATCATTCTGGGCAACTCGTCGAGCTTCGCTGTTGCCGACTTCGATGGCGACGGCTGTGCCGAGATGGCCATCCGCACTTGCGAAGGCACGGTGTTTGGCGACGGCCAGCAGATTGAAGACACCAATGGCGACGGCAAGATCGACTATCGCACGTGGGGAAACCAAAACAGCAGCAGTCCTGGATGGGTGGACCACTACAACTCTGCAGGTCCAGAGTTCATCTCCATCATCGACGGACGCACAGGTCGCGAGCTAGCACGCGACAACTTCATCAACCGCGAAACGTCTGAGTCGTGGGGCGACAGCTACTGGAAGCGAGCTTGCTCGTTCCGAGTGGGCGTAGGCTGCTTCGATGAGACGGGCCTGCCGTCGGTGGTGCTGGGTCGCGGCGTGTATGGTCATAGCGTCATCGAAGCTTGGGACTGGCGCGACGGAAAGCTCACTCGCCGTTGGCGCTTCGACACCAACGACGGCCGGAAGGGCAAGGACGGCAAGCGTCATTCCACCTACGCCTCGCAGGGCAACCACTCCTTGAATGTTGCCGACCTCGACGGTGATGGCCTCGACGAGGTAATGTATGGCTCGATGGCTGTCGACGACGACGGCTTCGGACTGTGGAACACGCAGCTGGGCCACGGCGATGCTAACCACGTGGGTAAGTTCCTGCCCGACCGCGAGGGACTGCAGATGTTCCATTGCCTGGAAACGGGTAAGACGATGGTAGCCCTTCACGACGCCCGCGACGGAAAGGTCATCTGGAAGAAGGACGGTTCGAGCGACAACGACATGGGTCGCTGCATGGTTGCCGACCTCTCTCCTGCCACGCCGGGTTGTGAGTTCTACTACTACAAGAGCAACCTCTTCGACCAGAATGGCAACGCCACAAACATCAGCACATCGAAGGATTGGAAGCTGGGCTTCGCCGCTGGCGTGTGGTTCGACGGTTCGCTGAGTCGTCAGGGACTGAACGAGGAAGGCATTGTCCATAGCGTTCCCAACGGACGCACATTCACCATGTGGCGCTACAGCATGTCGATGATCAACGGCACCAAGGGCAATCCTTCATGGTATGGCGACCTGGTGGGCGACTGGCGCGAGGAAATCATCCTGCCCGATGCCACAAAGCTTGTCGACCTGAAGATTTTCTCCACTTGGTATCCCACGACGCACAAATTCCCGTGGCTGATGACCGACCATTGCTACTGGATGAGCGCCCTCAACCAGAACATCGGCTACAACCAGCCCACCAACCTGGGTTACTATCTGGGCAGCGACATCAAGAACGACGCCGACGCATGGGCCGAGGCCGAAAAGGTGCAGAATCGAAACATCGTGACTGGCATCCGGTCGGTCACGACCACCACACGCAAAGCCGACGACGGCTGCTATAACCTGATGGGACAGAAGGTGTCGCCCACCCAACGCGGCATCTACATCCGCAACGGAAAGAAAATCGTGGTGAAATAATCCTGCGCTACCAAGCAGCCTGTAGTCCCCTCCTTCTGGAAGGAGGGGACTACTAAATGACTCCTTTCTCTATTTAAGCACACCTTCTATTAATGAAGCCAACTGGCGCGGTAGGAGCGCATGGCGCGACGCTCCCAACCGCTCATCTCTGGCTTCCCCAGCCGCCGCCAGAGGTCGTCGATGCGGCGACCTAACTCACGGCACTCGTCCACCGACGCCACCGAGTGGAACGACACATGGCAGGGCGACAAGCCCGGTGCCAGCGGCACATAGACCCACTCGTGGTCAGCGGCTTCAATCATGCGAATGGTACTCGTCCACACGCGCAGCGCCTGTCGCGGATAGCCAGCCCCCACGCACAGGTCGCCAAGCAGCAGAGCCTGCTGCGCCTTCACACGCGGACTCTTCGCCCGGCGAATGGCTAGAAGGCCCTGATGAACCACTTCGCCCAGCAGCTGGGCATTCATACTCACGACACCCTTCTCCGGGGTGCATCTGCAAACACAAACATAATACTTAGTCATAAGCCTGAAAAGATTACAATAAATGAAAGAACGCTTTCGCGAAATCCAATGAGCAGAATTGATTCAAGCATCATTCTGCCTTGGCGAGAGAAGGTCGGACTCACGTCCAACAATTGTTCGTACTCTTCAGGACTATGTATACAAAAAGATACAACAATCCCTCCGAGTGCCACTTCGCGTGGCCTGCAATGAGTTCTTGTTGTATCTTTTCGGCGGCAAATTTACGAACTTTCCCCATAACCGCCAAATGTTTTGGGAAAAATTTTTATCGATTGATGCCAATTCGGTCGTTATAATTGTTTTGACAATGATATGCTTTTCGACCCCAAAGGGGTCACACTATGGTAACTGCGGGTCTTAACCCGCAGACAGTTGAACCCACACATCAATTCGACCTCGAAGGGGTCGCACAGCAGATTAAATACTTTATTCATCTGCCTTCTTCATTCCACTGGGGGATGGGGAAATATTGTGCGACATCTTCGAAGTCGATTTTCATTCGTGATATCTTTTTCTGCAGGTCAAGACCTGCGGTTATGCAAGTGTGACCTCTTCGAGGTCTCATGATAGAATCTAATAAAATATATAGTTTTCTTTCTATCTCTGTGCCTTCCCTGCATTGCTTTCGTGCGCCAGAATCATTGCTTTCGTATGTCGGGAGCGATGCTTTCATATGTCGGGAGCATTGCTTTCGTATGTCGGGAGCAATGCCCTGCTTTTGTGTTTTAACTTGATTCATTTGGCAAATTAAATTGAATTGAAAAGTAAATTAAGTTAATTTAATCAGCAAATTAAGTTATTTTATTCAGCAAATTAAGTTAATTTACTCAGCAAATTAAGTTAATTTACTTAGCAATTTAAGTTAATTTACTATGCAAATTAAGTTAATTTACCGCACAAATTAAGTTAATTTACTTCACGATATGTATACTCTTGATAATCAAGCACATAGAGATAGGGCAACAAAAGGCATCAAATAGGAAAACGAGAGGGCGTATTTTAAAAACACAAGAGGGGTATCCAGTAATAATAAGAAAGGTGTCTTGCAAATTCGAAAGGTCACGTCTGTAGACTAAGAACCATCCCCCAATCTTACATCTTATCGTTCAACAAGTGCGAAAAAGATTCGTATCAGCAAAAAAAGAAGCAAGTTTCTTTGTTATGCGCTCTACTTTTTGTACCTTTGTCCTCAGAAAACAAGAATCATTACAAAGTCATGAAACACCTACTACTGACACTATTCACCTTGCTTGCCATCTCTGTGCAGGCATCACCCGTGACCGACATGCTTGAACGCATCGACAAGGGTGCATCGAAGAAATTCAAGTTTGAACTGCTGAAGAACGACGGCAAGGAGTTCTTCGAGCTCGACCAACAAGGACAGAAGGTTGTCATCCGCGGCCATAACTGGATTGATGTGGCCGTTGGCGTGAACTGGTATTTGAAGTACTATTGCGGCATTCACATCACGTGGAACAATCCAACGGCAAAGCTGCCTGCCGTGCTGCCGCGCGTAGCAAAGAAGGAGAAGCACGAAACGAAGATGTCGCTGCGCTACGACTTCAACTACTGCACGTTCTCTTACACTATGGCCTTCTGGGACTGGGAGCGTTGGCAACAGGAGATAGACTGGATGGCGCTGCACGGCGTCAACCTGCCATTGGCAGTCGTGGGCGAAGAGTGCGTTTGGCGCAACATGCTGTTGAAGCTCGGCTACTCAAAGCAGGAGGTGAACGAGTTCATTGCCGGTCCGGCTTTCCTTGCCTGGTGGGAGATGAACAACCTAGAGGGTTGGGGCGGTCCCCTGCCCGACTCGTGGTATGCCCAGCAGGAGTTGCTGCAGAAGAAAATCCTGAAGCGCATGCGCGAATGGGGCATGCAGCCCGTGTTGCCGGGCTATAGCGGAATGGTTCCTAGCAACGCCCGTGAGAAGCTGGGACTGAACGTGGCCGACGGCGGACGCTGGAATGGTTATACGCGACCTGCCTTCCTGCAACCCACCGACGAGCGTTTCCACGAAATCGCCACCTTATATTATAAAGAGCTGACGGCGCTTTTTGGGGAAGCCAACTACTATTCGATGGATCCGTTCCATGAGGGCGGCAACACCAAGGGCGTGGACCTCGACGCCTCAGGCAAGGCCATCATGAAGGAGATGAAGCTGGTGAACCCCGCAGCCACATGGGTGATTCAGGGCTGGCAGGAGAATCCACGCGAGGAACTCATCCAGAACCTGAAGCAACGCGACCTGCTCATCCTCGACCTGTTCTCTGAGTGCAGGCCGAAATGGGGCATCGCCTCCATCTTCCAGAACGACAAGGGCTACGGCCATCACGAGTGGTTGTTCTGCCTGTTGGAGAACTTCGGTGGCAACGTAGGCCTGCATGGACGCATGGACCAGCTGCTCTCCAACTGGGCACAGACCAAGACCAACGCGAAGGCTCAGCACCTGCGCGGCATCGGCTTCACACAGGAAGGCTCCGAGAACAATCCCGTGATGTTCGAGCTGATGAGCGAACTGCCGTGGATAGCACAAGGAACCGACGCGGATCTTCAAGACGTAAAAGCCTTCAAGGAAGCCTGGCTGCGCAACTATTGCTTCGCCCGCTATGGCGCTCACAACAAAGCCATTGAGGAGGCGTGGATGATTCTGGCAAACAGCATCTACAACTGCCCGGCCGGCAACAACCAACAAGGCCCTCACGAGAGCATCTTCTGCGGCCGTCCTTCACAGAACAACTACCAGGTGAGCTCGTGGTCGAAGATGTCGAACTATTACGATCCCGACGACACGCGACGTGCTGCCTTGCTCTTTGCCAGCGTAGCAAACGAATTCAAGGGTAACAACAATTACGAATATGACCTCGTTGACATCGTCCGTCAGGCACTAGCCGACCAGGGACGTGTGCAGTATCAGCAGGCGATGGCCGACTACAAGGCCTTCCGCCGTGAGCCGTTCCAGCGCGACTCGAAGCGTTTCCTCGCGATGATTCTCGACCAGGACCGCCTGCTCGGCACACGTCCGGAATTCCGTTTGGGCCACTGGACTGAGCAAGCACGCGCCTTGGGTACTACGGCCGAAGAGAAAGACCAATACGAATGGAACGCCCGCGTGCAGATTACCACTTGGGGCAACCGCGTCTGTGCCGACGATGGCGGACTCCGCGACTATGCTCACAAGGAGTGGCAGGGACTGCTGAAGGACTTCTACCACATGCGTTGGGCCACCTACTTCAAGGCGCTCTCCGATCAGATGGTAGCGAAGTCGAAACCCGACATCGACAAGCTGGGCAACGGCCGCTATAAAGGACTGAGTACCAGCGACCTCTTCGCACTTGCTCTGGAGCAGGATGTGAAGATTGATTGGTACGGCCTTGAAGAGCCATGGACGCTGCAACACAACCTCTATTCCTCAAAGCCTGAAGGCGATGCTGCCGCAATTGCCCGCGAGATTTGCGAAAAGTATTTGATCCGCCGACTGTAGGGGCAGACCCCCGTGTCTGCCCGTGAAATTTGGGGCGTATGGGCATGCAGGTTGTCGTTATTGTTCGGGCAGACACGGGGGTCTGCCCCTACGGCTGGCGGCAAAAGCATGAGCTTCCGAAACTACAATTACTGAAACAATACCAACAAACGAGATGACGACAAACAAGAAACAACGACTAGTGTCGCTCGACTTACTGCGCGGGCTCACGGTGGCGATGATGATTCTGGTGAACAATGGCTACGGCGAGTCGTTCTCGCAGCTGCGACACGTAGAGTGGAACGGCATGACCGTATGCGACCTCGTGTTCCCATTCTTCCTTTTCATGGTGGGCGTTTCCACCTATCTGTCATTGCGAAAAACGCAGTTTAAGCCCACGCCGTATGTGCTGCGGAAGATCTTCAAGCGCACCGTGCTCTTGTTCCTCATCGGACTCGCCATCAACTGGTTCGACCATGCCATCGGCGGCGACGTGCTCTGCTTCGGACACCTGCGCATCTGGGCGGTCCTGCAACGCATCGCCTTGTGCTATCTGGCTGCCTCGCTCTTCGCCATCTATGCCAACCATAAGTACACGATTCCTACGATCGTCGGTCTGCTGGTGGTCTACATTCTTATCATCACACTTGGCAACGGCTATGCTTTTGATGCCGAAGCGAACATCCTCGCGCAAGTAGACCTGCACCTGTTCGGCTATGACCACCTCTACCACAAGAGTCCCGTCGACCCGGAAGGCCTCGTAAGCACGATTCCTGCTATTGCCCACACGCTGATTGGCTTCCTCTGCGGAAAGCTGGTCTGCAGCAAAGTCAGTCCGAAAGAGAAGGTCCGCAACATCTTCATCTTTGGTTTGCTGCTCACCATCGCCGGCTTTGCGCTGAGCCTTTGGCTGCCACTGAACAAGCGCATCTGGAGTCCCAGCTTCGTGCTTGCCACCTGCGGTCTTGCCATGCTGCTGCTCTCCCTTATCATGAAAATTGAACAGTGGGCGCCGTCTTCGATGAACAAAGGGGGGTGGGTAATCCTCCTCGTCTTCGGCATGAACCCGTTGTTCCTCTATGTGCTGAGTGAGTTCATGGCCATCATCTTCGGTCATTTCGGCATTAGCACTATCATCTTCGACAGCATTCATTCCGTCGTCAGCGCTCCGAAGTGGGCTTCGCTCTGCTACGCCCTTACCTTTGTTCTGCTGAACTGGCTCGTCGGCTACGTGCTCTATCGCAAGAAGATATTCATTAAGATTTAGGAAATCCAACCACCAATCAAAATGAAGCCTGCCTTGATTATTTCAGGGCAGGCTTCAATTCGTCTGGTGACTCGTTGGTAAACATGTTCACCGGCGGGGCCGTCCGCTCGAAGAGATTCGTCAGCGTCTGTGGCTCCAAGCTGATCACAGGCTGGAAACGATCGCTCTGCATGTATTCGAGGATGGACGTCCGCAACTGGCGTGCCACAGGTCGATGCTCTAGGTCACGGGTGATGTCCATCGTCGTCATCAGCACACGACCATTGAGGACACGGGCTTCGATCAACATTCCGAGTTTTCGCGACACATGCCAGGTGTCGATGGGCTGCACAATGGGTTGGTAGTCACGCGGGAACTCCGACAGATTCATCACTTGTGCTCCATTGACCAATTCCCACCAGTTCAGGTTCTGCCAGTCGTCGGTGGGGAAGGCGCCAAACACAGGATGGTTCTTCAGAATGTAGGAACCCGTGGTGTGTGGCGGACGCATCTTAAACCACGACGTATTCCAGAACACAGGCAGATAGCGATGCACCACATCGTTGCCAAAACGCACCTTTCCTGCAGCCGTGATGAGCACGTCGCCACCTTTGGCAAGGACGTCTAAGGCACGTTGGTCCAGCGTGTCGGTCAAAAGGAAAGGCGTTCCCCCCTGCCCCTCTTTAGAAAGGAGAAGAGTCGGTGGCAATTGTTGGGATGAAGGATACACCCAGAAGTCCCAATGGTTAAGGCCTACCCCCGACCCTTCCCCAAAGGAGGGGAGGTCGTTAGATGCAACTATTTTTACAGCGAGAGTGAACTTCGCAGGCGTTGGAAGATCTGCAAGAGGAATGCGAATGGTGCCGAGTGCAATGTTCTTGCCAACCGAACCTTGCTTCGCTATCTTCCACATGCCGAATCCACAAGGCAATTTGCTACCCTTTGCATCATAAACAGAATAGCTGCAGCTGGCATCAGCGAGTTCTTCGCCGGAAGCATTGTAGAGTTCCACGGGTACAACGAGCGTATCGGTGTTTTCATAGACGAACTTGGGGAAGCGCGCCAAAGGCACCACAGGCGAGCAAAACTCGCGCCACGAGGGAGCATCGATGTACGATTTCTCTCGCCAGTGCACGTTGAGCGGGCCGACAAGTGCTGTACCTTGTCCACTGTAGTCGTTCAGACCGAGCAACTGGAAGCCGGCATAGTCGCGTGTGCGCAAGTTGCGTTCTATCTCATATTTATAAGCCAGCACCTGCAGCCGGCTGCTGGCATCGAGGAAATGCTCTGCCTGCGAAGCCATACCGTTGTCGGCAAGCAGGTCGCGGAAGATTTCGAAATTGTGCGCCTTGTAAACTCCCGTATACTGATCGATTTCCTTGAAGTCGGGGAAGGCACACCACTGGCCCTGCTCATGAGCGATGATGGGCGACTCATTGGGCTGTGTGTCACGATAGTTGCGCGGAAAGAGGATCTGGTCGTAATAGTCGTCGTCGGAGTGTGGTGCATGCCTATCCCAGTCGAGGCCGCGTGCCCCACCCTTCACATGATATTCCGAACCATCGTCCCAGGCCCAACCGCCACCAACCGAGGCGCCGCAATACACCTTCGTCGGATCGTATTGCTTCATGGTCTTCACCCAGTCGTTGCAGTAGGTCACCCAGTCGCCAGCGGGCTCGTTGCCTGCCGCCATCATGACGAACGACGGATGGTGGCCGTAGGTGTCGATGATGCGCTTCGACTCCTCGAGGAGATATTCGTCGATGACCTGTCCGCGACGCAGACGAACGCCATGATTAGGCCACGACGGTCCCTCAGGCTGCAGGTAGAAACCCACCTTGTCTGCAGCGGCAAAGGCGGCTTCGGGCGGACAATAGCTGTGGAAGCGCATGTGGTTCAATCCGTACTCGCGACATTTCTCAAAGATGCGCAGCCACGAAGCCTCATCGGTGGGCGGATAACCCGTCTCTGGGAAACAACAGTTCTCAACGGTTCCACGCATCCAGATGGGTTTGCCATTGAGGTAGAACTGACGCCCGCGGATGTTGATGTCACGGATTCCAAAACGCAACGTAAGTGGCCGGCCGTGATAGCTCACCTGCCGCGTGTAGAGATAGGGATGGAACTCACTCCACAGCTGAAGGGAGTCGCCAAAGTGGAATTGATAAATGGAGTCACTGCCCACATGGATAGCGACGCAGCGAGCAGCAATATCGGGGACAACACGGATAGCTGGAGTTGCTTCACCCGACTGCAGTTCGATGCGTCCGACGATACCATTCCAGTTGCCTTGCGTCTGGTCGGTCACGCTATGGGAGTCCTGTCCGACACCGACGTTTTCAATGCCGTTGTAGACACGGATGCGAATGGTGTTCTCTCGACCGAAGCGAACGAACGAGGTGATGTCGTACTCGTGGGGCGTTGAGAGCGATAGCTGGTGACCGACCTCACGTCCGTTGACAAATACCGTGGTCTCGATGTGTGGACGTTCGAGATAAAGCAGCACGGGGCACTTCTTCCATGAGCGGGGAATCGTGACCGAACGTTCATACCAAGCCGTTCCGACATAGTGCTTTTTAGGAGTGAGGAAGAAGGGGAACTTCACATTGCCTTCCACCCGATAGCGCTCCATGGCAGGATTGAAGTAGTAGCTGGAGTCGTAGGTGGAGCCAGTCCATTGGGTTTGTGCCGTCACATCGTCGCCCTTGCCCGCAGTAATCATGGAGTTAGGCAAAGTGATGCGATCGTTAAGTACGGGTTCTTCGCCAGTAGAGAAGGCCCAGGAACCAGCGAGGTCAATTGGCTCCTGAGCTGTGGCGGTGCCCAAGTAGACAAGACATAGAAGGGAGAGGAAGAGACGCCTATAGTTCATAGTGCAAAGTGGCGATAAAAGTTTTCGGCTCATAGTCCCTGATAGGTGATCATTATGTTGTTTACTTGTTCGCCAGGTGTGGTGTCAGCCTCACGAGGGAAGTAGATAGGCATGTTCTCCTGCAGGGGAAGGATGCGGAGCTCAAGCTCTGTGGCACCTGCTGGCAGTCGCCACAGACCAAAGAGCATCGGACGACCATTGTAGAAATTATCAGCAATAAGCTGACCATTGCAGTAGAGACGTGCCACGTCGCCGCGATAGTCAATCTGCAACAGTCGGCGATACTTGGTAACGGCTTCATTCGGCACACTGATACGATAAACCGCAGCCTGTTCGAAGTCCTCGTCTGTAGGCTCCTCCGCCACCTTGTTTACTCCCATCGTAATAGCACGCAGCGGTCCTGCGTCGCGTATTTTCTCACAAACGGCACCAAGCCCGATATCGTCTTGCGGCATCTCGTCGAGAAAGAGGTGTTCGGCATCCTCTGTCGAGAGCAGATAGATGTTCTGCCAGACAGGCTTTTCCGTGCCACGCACCTTCACATTGCGCAGCGTCTTGCCATTTTCAAGAACGATAGTGGTTGGGATACCCTTGATTTGCTGCATATAAATCTTGCCATTGCGCTTGGCAACCAGCTGTGCCGTAGCATAGCGAATGCCGTCGATGTTGACAGGAAGTATACACATGGTACCGGCAGGAATAGTCAGCTTTGGCAGCTTCACACCGCAAGCCTCCAGTTGCACATCGCGCTTCGTGGAGAGGTTCTGCAGGCGTTCGTAGTTGTTGATAAAGATAAAACCGCTACCATCTTTTTCACGAACCGACCAGCGCAGATGCGAGTCATCACCCTTCGCAATGTCTTGTTCGCAAGGGAAGCGAGCCGCCATGGGAGCGAGCAACTCGGCATAGTCGTGCATGAAGAGATGCAACGGGCGCAACATATAATAATGTGGATTCTTCTGGCCGAACTCGCCAAGCGGCGCCTGGAAGTCGTAGTTCTTCACTGGCATGTCGTTATAGTTGGTGGCCAGGGTGCGCTGCATCTCATTGAGCCACGTCTGCCCATCGGGATTGGTGCCGCCGTGATACATGTAGTAGCCCAGCAGGTTAGACCCCGAGCCGAGCTTCACCAGCGCCATCGAATAGGCATCCTCAGGATAGAGATAGGGACGACGATGGTAGGCCGTCATCATGCCACCACCCAGTTCGCAGGTGAAGTAAGGGTAAGCCAAAGCCCCCCCTACGGCCCCCGAGGGGGCTTCATTAGTCTTTGAGGCATTTGTGTCCCCCCCGGGGGACGAAAGGGGGGCTCCTGCTCCCATATTCTCACCTTTGGCAGAGGGAGCACGGAAATTGAATGCCTTGTAGTAGCTGCCGGCGGTCTCTGCAAGCGAGCGTTCCCAGAAGCCATCGGCATAGTCGCCATAGAGCGGCAACATCTCTCCATAGGGAACAGGAGTGGCGAGTTCGGGCCATCCCGTCCGTGTGTAGAAAGGCAGGTCGAAGCCAATGCGCAGCGCCATCTGCTTCAATGCCATGAGATAGGAGCCGCGCCCACGATACTCATTGTCGAACTGGCAGGCCATGACTGGACCGCCATCCTTCCATTGCAGTCCTTGCACCTGTGTGAAAATCTGTCGGTAGAGGCGTTCCACATAGAAGAGGAACCGCGCATCTTCGGAACGCATCCGGATAGGCTTACTAGTTCCCTCTCCTTCGGGGAGGGTTAGGGAGGGGTTATACATCCAGTCAGGAATGCCACCGCAGCGCACTTCGCCATGACAGAATGGGCCGATGCGCAACACCACTGGCATCTGCTCGGCCTTACACACCTCAAGGAACTGGCGAAGGTCGCGTTGGCCGTCCCAGCGGAAAATGCCCTGTTGCTCTTCAACGTGATTCCAGAACACATAGGTGGCGATGATGGTCACGCCACCATCCTTCATCTTCCTAACCTCCTGTTGCCACTCGGCTTGGGGAATACGCGAGTAGTGAATCTCTCCCATCACGGGACAGACGCGCCGACCGTCGATGATCAAGCTCGTCGCATCCCAAGTCACACTGGGCACATCATCTGCCCACGACAACATGACAGTCCCAAGCAGACAACTCACAATGGCTATTTGTCTTTTTACGGATATTCTCATACGATCAATGATTACTTTACAAAGGTACAATTTTCTGCTGATTTTCCTACTTTTTCCTACCTTTTATTTTGGCAGTTATATACTTTCTCAGAACTATCCCATGAGCGTGCGCAATGCCTGGAGGCCCTGGTGATTGACGTCGAGTGCTTCGGCCTCAACGAGGAAGTGTCGTGCCTGATCGGTGTGGCCAAGTCCGTAGTGGCCGAGGGCAAGCATGTAGAGGCAATGGATGCGGTTCTTTGTGTCGAGTTCATCGCTTCCTTCCCAGACGAGTAGGTCGGGCAGCGAGACAGCAAAGTAGTCCATGGTCTGATGCTCGAACAGGTGCTGCTGACCGTAGTTCACGAGTCGCCAGAAGCGGCCGTTGGCCTCTTCGTCGCGTCCGAGCCGGCGCAAGGCCATTCCCTGATAGAAGATTTTGTCGGGCTTGGCATCGTTGTAGTACATGGCTGCAGCAGGTTCCTGCGGACCCGTGGTGGCCTTCTCCCAGCAGTCGCGTGCCTTTTCCGTGTCGCCCTGCATCTCATAGGCCAGGCCAAGGAAGAAGTAGAAGTCGTTCTCCTGCGCCCCATAGAGTTTGCCCTCACCAAGATGATGGGGGTATTCCAAACATTCTTCGAGCAGTTGAATGCTCTGACCAAGAGCACTGGAACATGGTGTTTCCACAGACACGCCTGCCCTTAACTTTTCATGATTCACTTTTCCCTTTTCACTTAGCGGTTTAAGCAACTGCTTTGCCAATTCCACCCGTGCTATCTGGTATTGAGCAGGCACCTTTCCTTCACCGCCCTCCCAGGGATGGAAGTGGTGGCTATCGAGTTCGCGCATGGCTTCCTCATAGCGACCTAGCTGGTTCAGCAACGTGATATGCTCGAGTAAGAGATCGTCGCGCTGCGCCATGAGTTTGGGATAGCGCTCGAGGTTGTCGAGTCGGAACTGGTGTGGACGCTGCATGCGCTTGTAGAGTTGGTCGAGCTCCATGAGGATACGGGCATCGTGTTCATCGAGGTGGAATGCCCGCTCCATGCACTCCAGTGCCTCCTGCTGGCGCCCCTGCTTGTTGAATCGTGCCAAGGCGAGGTTGCGCCAGACGGTGGGGAACTGTGCATCGAGGCTTGCTGCAAGTTCCCAATTCTCGATAGCAACGTCGTACTGTCGCTTGTCGTAGTAGAGGCAGCCAAGGTAGTAAGGTGCACGGGCACCCTCGGGATTCATCTCTTTGGCTATAGAGAGAACCACCACGTCCTCCAAACGATTGGGGAAGCAATAGTCCGGTTTGACCTTTTCTGCCTGTTGGAAGAAGCTGACAGCCTCCTCACGCAATCCCTGACACAGTTTGAAGTAGCCTAAATAATAAGATGTGAGTGGCGAATCCTTCTGCAGTTTCTTGGTCACGGCGGGTATGGAGAGCACTTGCTCGGCCTCTTGCCATAAACCTGCCTGAGCATAGTCGAGCGCCAGTTCGTGGTAGTTGCAGACGTTGCCATGCATCATCTCCACCAACTGCTTCAGCACGTCCTTATCCTTCGTCAGCAGGTATCGTTCGAAGATGATCCCATAGTTGAAGCGGTCTATCTTGAGCGACTCGTCGATGATTTGCAAGCGATCGTTCAAATCTTTCGAGCTGCCCATCTGCAAACCGCCTTTCTGCTTACTTTCTTGCAACAGTCGCAGAACGGCAGCCTTCAAGGCACGCGCCTTGTGGTTACAACTATTGAAGATGAGGGAGCGGTTGAGCTCGTCGAGTGCATCCTCATAGCGTCCTTGCGAAGTGCTGATGCAGGCAGCCTCAAAATAGCCTGCGTCGGCCCATGCCTTGTTCCATGTGGACTTCCAGAAGAATTCATAGGCCTCCTGTGGACGTTGCAAGTATTTCAGCGCCAATGCAAGGTTGAAGATGGGTTCGCCCTCATAGGGGTTCGGGTTACGCTTCTGCCAAATCCTCACAGCTTTTCGCAGATAAGGTTCGGCCTTGTCGAAACGTCCACGTCGCAAATACCAAAGACCCATCTGGTTCAGACAGCGCACATCATTGGGATCGCGGCGCAAAGCTTCCTCATAATAGTCGAGGGCCGACCACGTGGCATGACGGTATTGCTCCAGGTGGAGTCCCGTCAGATAGAGCTGGTCATTGGTCTTCGTTTCAGCAGGTGGCAAGGCTGCCTCGGCAGCATCGGGGATAGGACGGATTTCATTGGGTTCGGCATGCCAACGGATAGCGCCTCCTCGATTCCCTCCCGATGTGGGAACGATCGTCAGGGTCAGCTCATCGAACTTGGCATCCTTCACATCTATCGTCTCGGAAAGAACGGCCTCAGGCGACAGCGTCAACACATTGTTATAATAGTCCTCACCATTGTCGTTGCGCAACACAATGCGAGCCTCCCGTCTCGATGTAGCCAGCACCTGCAGGCACACTCCACTTTCCGAAACCGGGTTGATGTTCATGATGAAATCCCGCGACGCCTGCTTCACTACACCAAGTTCGCGATAGGGCATGAAATACTGTGTGAACTGCTTCTCCTCGTAGGGCATGAGCCATGTGAAGTCGGGTTGGTTCTCGGTATAGACACCCGCCATCAACTCAATATAGGGGCGGAAACCCTCCCGGATGTTTCCGACCGACAACCCATCGGAAGCGTTGGATTCGTCGGTCAGGTTACGGTCCCATGCTCTTCCGAAGTCGCCGTTGCCCCATGTCCACTGCTTCTTTCCTGGTGAGAAGTGGTGCGAGGCCACGTGTAGCATACCGCCTTGGGTGTCGTTCTCGTAGCCGCCCTCGAAGTCATATTTCGAGTTCACGGCCATATAACTGGTCGGCACCTTGATATTCTTGTAGTTGGAGATGTCTACGCCTGCGGAATAGTCCATTTTATAATAGGTGCCGGTGGCAATCGGGAAACTACTGACCGCCCGCTTTCCATGGTCGAACACCGCGTTGACATCGGGCGGGAACACGCTCTGATACTGGTCGTTCACCTCCACGGCTGGATTGGCCCACCAAAGGAAGGTCTGCGGTAATGATGTACGATTGCTGACGCGCCCTTTAATTTCCAAGTAGGCACAGCCCGGGCGCAACGTAAAACCGGCCACCCCCTTCTGATGGAACATGCGCTCCATCTCATTCACCCACACCGTCACCGAACCATCATTCGCTTCATCGATGTCACAGTCGACGGGCAGATAGGTCGACGGACGATGGTGCTGGGGCCAGTTGAACTCGATGCCGCCCGATATCCACGGACCTGTCAAGCCCACAAGCGCAGGTTTGATGACGTGGTTGTAGTAGACGAAGTGGCGTTCCTTAATTTTGTCGTAGGCCATCTGGATGCGACCGCCCAACTCGGGTAGCACCATCACCTTCAGGTATTCATTCTCCAGCCATACGGCCATCCACTCGTGGGGTGTGGGCTCGTCGGCTATCGACTCTACAACCGGATAGGGATAGACCACTCCGCTCGAGCCCTGATAGACGCGCTTCTCCAAAAATATCGGGTTCTTCTCAGCTTTTCCTATTTCGTAAGTCGGTATCGTGACCAACTCTCTCCATGCTGTTACCATAGTCTTATTATCTTTTTAACAATCAATTCTTATTCGTCAGTTCCTGCTCTAACTGTTCCAGCGACTTTCCTTTGGTTTCAGGACAACGGCGCAGGAAGAAGAGGAATCCGCAAATGCAGATGGCGGAGTAGATCCAGAACGTACCGCTCGAACCCAACGAGGCGTTGAGCGAGGGGAACGAGAACGTCAACGTACAACAGCCTGTCCACAGGGCGAACGTACAAGTGGCCATTGCCACACCACGCACACGATTGGGGAATATTTCTGACAGCAACACCCAAGTGACAGGACCGAGTGTCATCGCATAGACGGCAATGGCTGCCACAACGAGCACCACCATGAAGAAACCGGTCACGTGCAGGTAGTAGCAGGTGCCCAAGGTGAGGTAGATAAGTCCGAGTCCGGCAGCACCGAAGAGCATGAGTGAGCGACGTCCGAGGCGGTCGACGGTGTAGAGTGCCACGATGGTGAACACGACATTGGCCACACCCGTGATGACAATATTAAACAACACATCGCCGACGCTATAGCCAGCCGACTGGAATATTTCCTGTGCGTAGTTAAAGATAACATTTGTGCCACACCACTGCTGGAACACAGCCACCACCACGCCCAGCACGAGCACGGCGGCATAGCGGTGTGTGAAGAGCTCGCGCAGTCCGCCCTTATTCTGCTGCTCACTCGATACAGAAGCCTCTATGGCAGCCAGCTCACATTCAGCATAAGCCTCGCCGCCAATCTTGAAGAGCGTGGCAAAGGCCTTGCGGCTCCCCTCTTCTCGAAGCGGCTGGGGCAGACTTCCTTGCCAGCGCGGGCTCTCAGGAATAAAGAACGCCAACACGAGGAAGCAGGCGGCAGGCAGGGTCTCTGCCCAGAACATCCAGCGCCATCCCATCTGACCATTCCACGAAGCGAGGATGTCGCCGTTTGTAAAACCTGCAGGAATGGGCTCTGCCAGCTGCCAGTTCACAATCTGTGCAGCTAGGATGCCCAGCACAATGGTCATCTGGTTGAGCGACACCAGCCGCCCACGTATCTCCGACGGCGATATCTCGGCAATATACATCGGCGAAAGCGCACTGGCCACACCAATTCCCACGCCACCGATGAATCGGGCAATATTAAACAAGGTGAAGTCGGAGAAGGCTCCCGTGGCGATGGCTGACACCGTGAAGAGCACGGCTGCTGTGATGAGCAACGGCTTTCGACCATAGCGGTCGGCGAGTGCACCGGCCACCATTGCTCCCACCAGACAACCCACAAGGGCCGTCGACATAGCGATGCCTTGCATCACAGGACTTTCTGAAATGCCGAAAAACAGTTCGTAGAACGGTTTGGCACCACCAATAACCACCCAGTCGTAGCCAAAGAGCAGGCCGCCCATGGCCGAGACGAGGCAGATGAAATAAATGAACGCGCGATTGTACTGTTGCATGAGTTCTTTGATGATTTGTTTGATTCGCCCACAAATTTACAACAAATTTTACATTTCCTTTCCTTTTCTCTCATTTATTGTATTATTTTCTCCCGTTCGAAAAAGAAATTGCTTTCTTTTTAGGCACTTAAGCAAAAATTTCGTACCTTTGCAGTCGCTTATAAGTACATTTTAGATTTTTATGAACATATTAGAACTGAGCGAACAAGAGATTGTTCGCAGACAATGTCTACAGGAACTGCGCCAGATGGGCATCAACCCCTACCCTGCCGCAGAGTATCCGACGAATGCTTTTAGTACAGAAATCAGAGAGAATGTTGAGAATGGCTCATGGGTCATCGACGTGGCTGAGGGCGAAGAGTCTCTGGCTGCCGACCAGTTGCCTCAGGTGTGCATTGCCGGCCGCTTGATGAGTCGCCGCGTGATGGGTAAGGCCTCGTTTGCTGAAGTGCAGGACTCGAAAGGCCGCATCCAGGTTTATGTTTCGCGTGATGAGCTATGCCCCGACGATAATAAAGATATGTATAACGTGGTGTTCAAGCGCCTGCTCGACATCGGTGACTTCATCGGTGTGAAGGGCTATGTGTTCCGCACACAGACGGGTGAAATCTCGGTTCATGCCAAGGAGCTTACGCTGCTGTCGAAGTCGCTGAAACCACTGCCTATCGTGAAATACAAGGACGGCGTAGCCTACGACAAGTTCGACGATCCCGAGCTGCGCTATCGCCAGCGCTATGTAGACCTAGTGGTGAACGATGGCGTGAAGGAAACATTCCTGCAGCGTGCCACCGTGCTTCGCACCATGCGCCGTGTGCTCGACGAAGCCGGCTACACGGAAGTGGAAACTCCGACGCTACAGATGATTGCAGGCGGTGCCTCGGCACGTCCTTTCATCACGCATTTCAATGCTCTGAACCAGGATATGTACATGCGCATTGCCACGGAGCTCTATCTGAAGCGCCTCATCGTGGGTGGCTTCGAGGGCGTCTACGAAATCGGCAAGAACTTCCGCAACGAGGGCATGGACCGCAACCACAACCCGGAGTTCACTTGCATGGAGCTCTATGTGCAATATAAGGACTACAACTGGATGATGTCGTTCACCGAGAAACTCCTGGAGACCATCTGCATTGCTGTGAATGGTAAGCCCGAGCGCGAAATCGACGGACAGATTATCTCCTTCAAGGCTCCTTACCGCCGACTGCCCATCCTCGATGCTATCAAGGAGAAGACCGGCTTCGACTGCGACGGAATGACTGAAGAGGAGATTCGCGCGTTCTGCCTTAGCAAGGGCATGGACGTCGACGAGACCATGGGCAAGGGTAAACTCATCGATGAACTCTTCGGAGAGTTCTGCGAGGGCACATTCATCCAGCCGACCTTCATCACCGACTATCCTGTCGAGATGTCGCCACTGACGAAGATGCACCGCTCAAAGCCCGGACTGACCGAGCGTTTCGAACTCATGGTGAACGGTAAGGAGCTGGCCAACGCCTACTCCGAGCTCAACGATCCCATCGACCAGGAAGAGCGTTTCATCGAACAGATGCGACTAGCTGACAAGGGCGACGACGAGGCAATGATCATCGACCAGGACTTCTTGCGTGCTTTGCAATACGGCATGCCACCGACGTCTGGTATCGGCATCGGCATCGATCGTCTCGTCATGCTCATGACGGGTAAGACGTTTATTCAGGAAGTATTGTTCTTCCCACAGATGAAACCCGAGAAGAAGATTCCACAGAGCACCATTCAGGAATGGGCCGAACTGGGAGTACCCGAAGACTGGGTATACGTGCTGCGCAAGGCAGGTTTCAACCTCATCAGTGACATCGCGAAGGAGAAGGCACAGGGCCTGCAACAAAAGATCGGCGAGATCAACAAGAAATACAAACTCGGCTACGAGCGTCCGGGCCTCGACACCATCCAAGCTTGGATTGACGCTTCAGCCCAACTCTCAACTCTAAACACTCAACTCTAAACTCCAAGTTCTCCCGTGTATAACTGCGGAAAGATAGCCATCATTGGCGGCGGCTCGTGGGCAACGGCCATAGCCAAGATTGTGGTGAGCCACACTCACCACATCGGATGGTATATGCGCCGCGACGACCGCATCGAGGACTTCCAACGGTTGGGTCACAACCCTGCTTATCTGGTCAGCGTGCATTTCAATACAGACGAAATTTATTTCTCGTCCGACCTGAACAAAATTGCACAGGCCTACGATACGCTGGTATTCGTCACGCCGTCGCCCTATTTGAAGAATCACCTGAAGAAGCTGAAGACCCGCCTGCGCGAGAAATTCATCATCACAGCCATCAAGGGTATCGTGCCGGATGAGAACCTGTCGTGCTCGGAATACTTCCATCAGATCTTCGATGTGCCTTACGAGAACTTGGCATGTATCGGTGGTCCATCGCACGCAGAGGAGGTGGCTCTCGAACGACTGTCGTACCTCACCATCGGCTGTGCCGACCTGCAGAAAGCACAGGCATTTGCCGATGTGCTGTCGAGTAACTTCATCAAGACCAAGACTTCGAGCGATGTCATCGGTATTGAGTACTCCAGTGTGTTGAAGAATGTCTATGCCATCGCGGCGGGCATCTGCTCTGGCCTGAAATACGGCGACAACTTCCAGGCTGTGCTCATGGCAAATGCTGTACAGGAGATGTCACGCTTCATGACCGCCATCCATCCCATCGAGCGAAGCGTCTACGACTCGGTCTATCTGGGCGACCTGCTCGTGACGGGCTACTCCAATTTCTCGCGCAACCGCACGTTCGGAACGATGATTGGCAAGGGCTACTCTGTAAAGTCAGCACAAATTGAGATGGAGATGATTGCCGAGGGCTATTTCGGCACGAAGTGCATGAAGGAGATCAACCGCCGCATGCATGTCAACATGCCTATCCTCGATGCCGTCTACAACATTCTCTACGAGCGCATCTCGCCACAGATTGAAATCAAGCTCCTCACCGACTCGTTCCGCTAACAGGGTGTGAACTAAAAACTTTGAAACTAGAAACTTTAAACCATAAACTATATGAAGAGTATTCGTCTTGACATTACAAAGGCTGCATGCTTCCTCCCGGAAGGTGCAGTGAAGGCTTTCGAGCCAAAGGTAAAAGAGGCACAGCAGGCATTGGAAGATGGCACGTGCCCGGGTAACGATTTCCTTGGATGGCTGCATCTACCTAGCAGCATCACGCCTGCATTCCTCGACGAGGTACAGGCTGTAGCCGACACTCTGCGTGCAAAATGCGAAGTGGTGGTCGTGGCTGGCATCGGCGGCTCCTATCTTGGTGCCCGCGCTGTCATCGAGGCCCTGAGCAACACATTCGGCTGGCTGGTACAGGACAAGAAGAATCCTGTCATCCTCTTTGCCGGCAACAACATCGGCGAAGACTATCTCTTCGAACTCACTGAGTATCTGAAGGGTAAGAAGTTCGGCGTCATCAACATCTCGAAGAGTGGTACCACCACGGAGACAGCCCTGACCTTCCGTCTGCTGAAGAAGCAGTGCGAAGCTCAGATGGGTAAGGAAGAGGCAAAGGATGTCATCGTAGCCGTAACCGATGCCAAGCGCGGTGCCGCCCGCACCTGTGCCGACAAGGAAGGCTACAAGTCGTTCGTCATTCCCGACAACGTGGGTGGTCGCTTCTCGGTGCTCACACCGGTGGGCCTGCTGCCTATCGCCTGTGCCGGATTCGATGTGAAGCAACTCGTGCTCGGTGCTCAGGACATGGAACGTGCCTGCGGCAAGGACGTGCCCTTCGACGAGAACCCCGCCGCACTTTATGCTGCCGTGCGCAACGGTCTCTACCAGAATGGCAAGAAGATTGAAATTATGGTGAACTACCAGCCGAAGCTGCACTTCATCGCAGAGTGGTGGAAGCAGCTCTACGGTGAGTCGGAAGGTAAGGACAACCTGGGTATCTTCCCCGCATCATGTGACTTCACCACCGACCTGCACTCCATGGGACAGTGGATTCAGGAGGGCGAACGCACCATCTTCGAGACCGTTATCAGCGTCGAGAAGGCCGACAACCGTGTCGACTTCCCCTTCGACGAGGAGAACCTCGATGGACTGAACTTCCTGGCCGGAAAGCGCGTCGACGAGGTGAACAAGATGGCTGAGCTCGGCACACGTCTGGCACACGTCGATGGTGGCGTTCCCAACATCCGCATCAGCGTGCCTTGCCTGAATGAGTACTACATCGGTCAGCTCATCTACTTCTTCGAGATTGGCTGCGGCATCAGCGGCAATGTGCTGGGTGTAAACCCGTTCAACCAGCCTGGCGTAGAGGCCTACAAGAAGAACATGTTTGCTCTGCTCAACAAGCCTGGCTACGAAGCTGAGTCGAAGGCTATACAGGAGCGTCTAGCCCAGGAGAAGTAATCATCTAGATTATCTAGGATCTCTAGTAAATCTAGTAACCCTATGCAAGAAGCAATCAGCAACTACCTGTCAAAGCACGGCTTTGAGGCTTTCAAGCCCAAAGCTGTGCTTTTCGACATGGATGGCGTTCTCTATAATTCCATGCCGAACCACGCACGTGCCTGGCAACAGGCCATGGCACAGTTTGGCATTACCATGACTGCCCACGATGCCTATGCCACCGAGGGTGCTCGTGGCATCGACACCATCCGCATGATGGTGAAGACACAGCAGGGACGCGACATCTCGCTTGAGGAGGCACAGCAGATGTACGACGTGAAGACGCGCCTGTTCCATGAGATGCCAGATGCTCGCATCTTCTATGGGGTGAAATCACTCATGAGGAAGATTTGCCAGTGTGGCATGACCATCGGTGTGGTCACTGGCAGCGGACAGCGTCCGCTCCTCAACCGACTCCTCAACGACTTCGGCGAATTCCTTGACGAGGACCATATCGTCACCGCCTACGACGTCAAGCGAGGCAAGCCCAATCCCGATCCCTACCTAATGGGCATGCAGAAAGTTGGCGACATCCAGCCATGGGAGACCATCGTGGTCGAGAATGCACCTCTGGGCGTACGAGCAGCAACGGCAGCGAGGTGTTTCACCATTGCCGTCAACACGGGTCCGTTGCCCGACCATTCGCTCACCGATGTCGGTGCCGACCTGCTGCTGCCAAGCCTCTACCGGCTCTGCCGCCAGTGGGATTACTTCTTCCAGTACACTCTCTAAACTATCAATCTCCCCAACCACCAACCCACGATGATCAGCCGTTCACACATCAAATATCTCTTCGTTGCCCTGTGGCTTTTGTCGGCACAGTTTGTCCACGCCCAGTCTTTTGGCTTTGGCGTTACTGCTATCAGCGACTCTCTGTTCAACCGTATGCAGGGGAAATCCTACCCTGCCGGCTGCACCGTGAGCCGCAATGAACTACGACTGGTCAACGTGCTACATATTGACTTCGAGGGAAATACACGACAGGGAGAAATTATCTGCAACAAGGCTATCGCCGACGACTTGTGCGAAATCTTCCAAGAACTCTACCGTCAACGATACCCCATTGAGCGTATACGTCCCATCGACGACTACAATGCCGATGATGAACTGTCGATGCAAGCCAACAACACATCGTGCTTCTGCTATCGGGTCGTTAATGGTTCGAATAAGCTTTCTGCTCACGCCCTCGGTATGGCCATCGACATCAACCCTCTCTACAATCCTTACGTGAAACGGCGCAAAGACGGCACTCTCATCATCCAGCCGAAAACAGGACGTCCCTACACCAATCGCAAGCGTAGTTTCAAATACAAAATCACTCACCAAGACCTGGTCTACCGCCTCTTCGCACAACACGGATTTACCTGGGGCGGCGACTGGCAGTCTCTTAAAGACTATCAACATTTCGAGAAGAATCTATAAAAATCATTAATTCTGCCTTGCATCTTGTCACAAAAACTGTCTTATCACATCTTTATATATATAGTGAACAAACATATTTTGTCGGCAGAAGCCTATTATTCGATATAGAAATCTTCATGAAACGATATATCCTCTTATTGCTGATGATAACATCTGTGCTCACCACGGTGCAAGCACAGCGGTTCATCATTGTCGGTGGCGGAAACCAGAAAGAGAAGAACGACTCCACAGCAAAGAACCAAATCAGATTGTCGGGCAGTGTCTACGACTCGTTTACGAAGGCTGCCCTGAAGGCTCATATGACGCTGATGCGCCGTGACTCCACGGTCATCGACACCACGACATGTTGGATGTGGTCGTGGGGAACCAGCGACTCATACTACGAGTTCAAGGTGCCTCGCAAGCCTGAGCATTTCATCATCAAGGCCGAGTGCGACGGCTACCACACGGGCTACATCAACTACGACATGAAATACATTGCCCGCAACCGCGAGTTCGAGATGCCACGTCTGTTGCTGAAGAAAAAGGCTGAGGAAGACGACATCTTCGCTGAGGGCAATCTTGAAGGAGTTGTCGTAACGGGAACAAAAGTGAAGATAGCCTATCGCGGCGACACGGTGGTCTACAACGCCGCTGCTTTCAACCTGCCTGAAGGCTCCATGCTCGACGGTCTTGTGCGCGAGATGCCAGGTGCCGAGCTGAAAGATAACGGCGACATCTACATCAATGGTAAGAAGGTTGACTACCTGACGCTCAATGGCAAGGACTTCTTCAAAGGCAACAACAAAGTGATGCTCGACAACCTGCCTTACTACACAGTACAAAATGTGGAGGTCTACGACAAGTCGTCGAAAGAGAGCGAATGGAAGGGTGAGGAAACGACGAAGAAGGACTATGTCATGGACGTGAAACTGAAACGCGAGTACAACCGTGGCATGCTGGCTAACATTGAAGGTGGATTGGGCACCGACGACCGCTACCTCGGACGTTTCTTCGGACTTTACTACACCGACCACACACGACTCTCGACGTTTGCTAATACCAACAACGTCAACGAAGACCGCAAGCCGGGCTACGAGGGTGACTGGACGCCTGCTAACCAACCGCAGGGTTTGCGCTCCACGAAGCAGGTGGGCTTGAACCTCACCACAGAGGATCAGGATAAAAACTGGGAGGAAAGTTTCAACACCACCTTCACCTGGAGCGATGCCGACGACCAGACACGCACCGATGGCGAACGTTTTGCCGACAGTGGCAATATCTTCAGTGGCTCGGAGTCGTGGAGTCGCCAGAAGGACTTTCGTTTCTCGGCCGAGAACGATGTAACGCTCAACGCCCCCATCAAACTGCGACTGAACACAAGCCTCGACTACAGCAATGGCAACCGCACGTCGGAGTCATCCGATTCCACATGGCGCGACATCACGAACCCGATTCCCCTCTCCTCGGGAGGTGTTGAGGGTAAGTTAAACCGCACCTACAACGAAGGCCTCAGCCGCTACCGCACACTGAACTTTGCCAATTTCATCTCGTATTACAAGAAACTGCCGTGGGGCGACAACATCTCAGTTAGCCTTTACACGAGCTACAACCGAAGCAAACCGTCGGAGTCGTTCAGCCGCAGCCTGACGGAATACCTGCAGACGGGTGACAGCGACTATCGCGATCGCTACACCGATAGCCATTCCGACAGCTACAGCTACACGCTTCAGGGCAACTACACCATCTCGCTACTCAACGGCTGGCGCATCTCTCCGCGCGCCGACTACCGCCAGACCTATAGTTCGTCTCACAACATGAGTTACCGACTGGACTGGCTTTCTTCTATCGACAACGGTCAACTGACAATTGCCACAAAAGCAAATCAGAACTATCAACTCTCAACTATTAACTCTCAACTACCCATCGGCTGGTTGCCTTCCAACGAACTGCTGCTCAGCGTGCTCGACACTGATAACTCCGATACCCACACCCACTTCGAACGCACTTATGGGGGAGGCATCATCTTCAGCCGCCAACTGGGCGACGACGAAGGCTGGCTGTCGTTCGACTTCCCCCTGCATAGCGTCCACGAGCGCATGCACTATGTTAAAGAAGGTCTTGACACCGTCGCCCACCGCACGAACCTGATGTTTGAACCATCGTTCTCCTGGTATCGCTGGGGAAAGAACTTCAAGATGGTGCAGTACAGCATGTCGATGCAGAAACCTGACTTCACCTCGCTCATGCCCACTGACGACACGACGAATCCGCTGGTCCACATGATTAACAATCCACACCTGAAAAACCGCATCGACCACATGATCTATTCGTCGTTCAGTTTCCGCAACGACTCCACAGCACGCCGCATCTCACTCAATGCAAACATCAGCCTGACGCAGAACGCTTGGGGTACTCGTTCATCGTACGACCCACAAACCGGCGCTTACACCTACATGCAGGACAACACCAACGGCAACTGGAACGCATCAGCAGGCATCGGCTACGAGCGACCATTGGGCAAGGCCCGTCTATTCACCATCGAGAACGACTTTAACGCCAGCTATGTCCATAGCGTAGACTTCGCACTTACAACCTCCCCCAGCCCCTCCAAAGGAGGGGAAGGCCTCGCGGGCACAAATGTTTTTTCAGAAACCGAACAAACCGATAGGCTCTCCCCTTCTTTGGAGGGGACGGGGGAGGTTTCCCATGTCAACACCCTTAACACGACCGAGGAGCTTCACTTGAAATTCCAAAAGGACAAGCTAACCCTGCAGGTGGGCGGACAGGTGGGTTGGCGCCATAGCACAGGCTCGGAGGAGTCGTTCCAGACCATCAATGCCTGGGATTACAACTACGGACTGACAGCGAAGTACACCATCCCTTGGATGAACATCGACATCGCCACCGACCTGAAGATGTTCTCGCGTCGCGGCTATAATTCCGATATGATGAACACCGACGACCTCGTATGGAACGCCTCTCTTTCACGTTCGTTCTTCAAAGGCAAACTCACCGCGAAGCTCATGGCCTTTGACATCCTTCACCAATTATCCTCCACCCAGTACAGCGTGAATGCACAGGGACGCACCGAGACATGGCATAACTGCATTCCACGTTATGCCCTGCTCACTCTCTCGTATAAGTTCCAGAAGATGCCGAAGGGAAAAAAGTAATAAAAAAAAGACCCACCCCCTGCCCCTCCCGTGAAGGGAGGGGAGTAGTGTGCCCTTACAATTGTGAAGAGTAATTACTCCCCTCCATACAGGGAGGGGCTGGGGGTGGGTCTGCTGAGTGAGGCTTTAAATCACCACTGCCGTTCCACTCGTGGCAACCATCAGCATAGCGTTTTCTGCACCGATGGTCTCGTAGTCGATGTCGATGCCGACGATGGCATTGGCACCCATCGCGCGGGCACGATCCTCCATTTCTCTCAAGGAAGTCTCCTTGGCCTCACGTAGCACACGCTCATAGGAACCGCTACGGCCACCCACGATGTCACGAATGCTGGCCTTGATATCTTTCCAGAAGTTAGCACCGATAATAGTCTCGCCGGTCACCAGTCCTTTGTATTCGCGGATGGTCTGACCTTCAATGGTTGGGGTTGTTGTCAGTATCATATCTTTTTACCTTTAAATGATTAAACACTTCATACATTAGACGCAACCAACCCCACGAAAGTTGCAAGAAATATAAAAAAAGAGACAAGATGGCAAAAGCTTTCGCTCAGCACATAGCTCCCTTCCCCATTGGGGAGGAGCTATGAGGTGTTTACACCGTGATCTCTCCCGAGCCAAGGCAGCGATGGAAATCACGGTCATAGACCACGCAGAACTGACCGGGGGCCACGCCCTGCACCCAGCGGTCGGCATGCATCCTATAGCGTCCATCGCCAAGATTCTCGGCCGTACCAATGAAATAATCTGGCGTATGGCGCACCTTGAAGGTAATTTCGGCAGGGAGGGTTGGCGCCGTCAGGAAATGGAAGTCCTTGATAGGAAACTCCATGCGATGTGCCTTGATGGGTTCGTAACCTTTCACCACATAGAGAATATTTTGTTCCACATCTTTCTTCACCACATTCCAAGGGCCACCTCCGAGGCCTAGTCCCTTGCGCTGGCCGATAGTATGGAACCAATGGCCCTTGTGCTGACCAAGCACCTTACCGGTTTCGATATCAATGATATCGCCTTCCTTCTCGCCCAAATAGCGACGCACATAGTCGTTGTAGTTCAGTTTACCAAGGAAACAGATGCCCTGCGAGTCCTTGCGGCGGGCATTCACCAAATGCTCTCTTTCGGCAATGGCACGCACCTCTTCCTTCCGCATGTGACCGATGGGAAACAACGCCTTCTTCAACTGCCAGTCGTAGAGTTGCGCAAGGAAGTCTGTCTGGTCCTTCACCGGGTCAGGACTCGTGCAGAGCCACTTCCTGCCTTCTTCGTCAATCTCCGTCTGGGCATAATGTCCCGTAGCGATGAGGTCGTAGTCATGACCACGCTTACGGTCGAAGGCACCGAACTTAATCATCCGGTTACACATCACATCGGGATTGGGCGTGCGCCCTTCACGCACAGCATCCATCGTATAGCGCGTCACCTCATCCCAATAGTCGCGATGGCAGTCCACCACCTCTAACGTGACGCCATACCTATGACAGAGCGCCGTGGCCATCTCCAGATCTTCCTCCATCGAACAGTCCCATTCGGCTTCATTGTCGGAGGGACCTATCTTAATATAGAAACAATCCGGCTTCACGCCCTGGTTCACCAGTTCGTGGAGCACCACGGCACTATCTACGCCGCCCGACAACAATAGGGCAATGCGCTGGTTCTTGATATCTTCGGTCTTCATATTGCAAAATTACAAAAAAATGAGCGCAGAACAAAAGAAACTCGTTTCTTTTTTATGCCGAGATGGCGTTATTTCGCCATCGGAGATGACAAAGTTACGAAAAAGTTTGGATTATTTCTAAAAAACTTTCGTCCTTTAACTTCTTTAACTTCTTTATCTTCCTTAACTTCCCAAATTTTTCGTATCTTTGCAAAAATCAGATGAACTAAAAACCGAAACAAAATGAAAAGAATCTTTACCCTTTTATGTTGTCTCGCCATCGTACTCATCGCATTGGCCGAGAACGACCCTGTCACATCGAAAGCCGACCTGCAAACAGGATGGTACCGTATTCAATGCAAGGCTGACAATGCTAACTCGGCCTATGTCGGACGCTACGTCTACAACGGAGCGAAGGAATATGTGCAGAACAACCAGCATTGCTACCCACTCTTCATGCAAGTGCCCGCCGCCGAGCCTGCTGCCGACGATGCCACCTACTACATCCGGTTGGAGCGCAATGGCAACGACATCTACGTTCAGTCGGCCAACGGCCACTACATCAACTTTTATACTGCCGGCAGCACATCGCCCGTGGCGCTCGACTTCACCTACAGCGGCACAGGATTCCAGATCGGACAGTACTGGGCATTCTTTCCATCGCTCGACAACATCTTGGGCAAAGCTGCCGGTGCATCGGCCTATCGCTTCGCTATCTATCCCGTCGCCCCCTCTGAGGCCGGGTTGGAAGCCTGGCAGATGGTGTTCAATGGGAAGAACGAAACCAATGCATTGGTCTACTACCACACACAGGTGGCATGCGCCACAACAGGACTGAAGGGCTTGCAGAAGGTCTACAACAAGGGATTCTTTTTCCTGCCCGCAGGTGTAACACCGCAGCCTTCCGACTTCACTGTCGAGGGTGACTCACCTACGGTGACCATCGATGACGCAACAAAGACCGTCACGCTCACCTTCGAGTCTAATGCCATCGATGTCGCCGAAGTGAAGCAGGGCTATCAGACTGCTGGCCGCGGCAACGAACGCCAACTTTTGCTGCGCATCGACCTGCAGCGCAATGTCACGGGAGCAAAGCTCACCAGTCTGGGCATCAGGCTGGATGACGAGACACGCCGCAACATCGGCACACTCTCCCTGTGGCAGACCACTGGCACGGAGTTTTATGCCAACACGAAACCAACGTCACTGTCCACCATCGAGCCCACGGCAAATGAACTGACGTTGCCTCTCGACTACACCATGAAGAGCGGCATCAACCACCTATGGCTCACGGCCTCCGTGAATGCCGATGCCACGCTGGGTGAAGCCATCGACGCTGCACTCATAAGCATCACCTTTACTGCCGACGGCGAGGAAAAAACCGTCAATGTAGCAGCTTCCCTTGGCAATCCAGATGGTGTGGCACACATCTTCGCCACGCAGAGCTTTGCCTACGTGCCTACCACCGACAACTGCCAGTTCTACCGCATTCCTGCGATGATGCTCGACCAACAAGGTAACATCGTCGTGGCTGCCGACCGTCGCTATAATAGCAACAGCGACTTAGGCAACCACAAGATCGACGTGAGCATCCGACGCAGCGAGGATGGCGGCCACACGTGGTCCGCACAGAACATCATTGCCACGGGCGACGGTAAGAACACGGCGACCTACGGTTATGGCGACCCAGCATTGGCACGCACCCAGAGCGGACGCCTCATCTGTGTCATGGCTGCAGGCTCGGTGATGTACTGGAATGGCATGCGCAACGCAGCCATTTGCATCAGCGATGACAACGGACTGACTTGGACGAAACCGCGCCAGCTCTACACGCGTAACTTCACCGACGCCGTCAATGGAAAGAAAAACTCGCTGGGCTTTTACGGCAACTTCATCTCGTCGGGCAAGGGCTTGACGACGAAGGACGGCACTGTGATGTTCACTAATAACTGTCTGACCTACGATGATAAGTCGACACCTCAGTGCTACATCATCTACTCCACCGACAATGGCGACAGCTGGACGCTCGGTCCTGGCAACGCCTATCGTGGTGCCGACGAGTCAAAGCTGGAGCAGATGAACAACGGCGACCTCCTCGTGAGCGTCCGACAGAGTGGTGCTCGCGGATTCAACACCGGTTCGGCAGATGCCTCCGCATGGGACTCGCAATGGCGCAACAGCCAGATTTCCGGCAACGCCTGCAATGCCGACATCCTCTACTACAGCCGCTCCACCGAGGGCCAGCGCGACATCATGTTGCACTCCTATATCAATTCTGGTTCCCGCGAGAACCTCACCCTTGCCATGAGCATCGACCAAGGGGCATCGTGGCAGAACTTCATGAACATCCAGCCTGGCGGCTCGTGCTACTCCACGATGGTACGCATGCCCGACGGCAGCGTCGCCCTACTCTACGAGGATGAGTCCTACTCCGCTGGCAACGGCTATGCCATCAACTTCCTTACCATCACCGAGGAACAGATCAACGCTTTTGCCGACCAACTGAAAGCCGACACGGATGAAGACTATCAGCGTGCACTCGACGAACTGGAGAACGGCGGCGTCTACTACTTCGCCACGAATTATCTCAACGACGAACCCGTGCGCGGCATCTACTACCTGAAGGCCGACGGCACCCTCACCACCGATGGTCAGCAGGCGAAGTACTTCACCTTGCAAAAAAGAGCCATAGGCGGTGGCTACAAACCCGTTGGATGGAAGAGTGGACAGTTCACCAACCCCACCAATGCAACGACGAACACCAAGTACATCCGTACCAGCTCGCAGAACCGCGACAACTGGGAGGCACAGGTCATCACCCGCAATGCCGACGGCTTCTATGCCATCCGAGCTACCAATGCTGCCACCGAGGAGACATGGGGCTCTAATGCCTATTGGACGACCGATGCTGAAGGCAACGCCACCTACGACCTGAAGGGCGGTGCCCACTACATCTGGCGAATTGTGAAGGTTGGCACCACGCCGCGCTTCGAAAGTGGACAGACTTACAAGATTATCACTGGTTACGAAGACAATGGTTATACACTGGAGGCTAACGGCCGCCTTGAGCTTGTCGGAGACATTGAGAAGTCGCACAATTTTACTATCGAGTCGGCCAGCGAAGGTTTTATTATCACTGACAAAGAAACCGGGAAGCAAGTAGCACGGCCTAACAGCAGCGGCCTGTGGACGCTAAGTGCCACGGCTGCTCAGTGCCGCATCCAAAAAGTAAACTTCGATGGCGAAGAGTTCTACATGATTCAGGCTCCATTCGCCGACAAATATGCCAATGCTGCCATAGAATGGAATGCCACCGGCATGAATGGCACCGAGGCCACCGGAGTTGTAAGTAGCGAAACCAGGAACACGGAGAACACATTCTGGAAGATCCTGCCTTCCGACATTGCCCTCGACATCTCTCTTCCCACCGAGAAAGACTGGGGCGGCACCTTCTCCATCCCTACTGGGGAGGGTCGGGGTAGTGCTCGCTTCTTCGCGCCCAACGGCCAGCGCCTGCAGCAGCCTCAGCGAGGCCTCAACATCGTGCGCCGTCCCGATGGTTCGGTTCTAAAGGTTCTGAAGAGATAATCGCACCTGCGATTCCCCTCCAGTCCCTCTCATTCGATGCCCTTTCTCAGGGGTCCCTCTCCTACTGGCACTCATTTGCCAGTCTCTCTATGCTGCGGCAGTGCCGCAGCTTTTTTTTGCCACATCTTTTAAAAATCATTAAAAGAATGGCCCAACATTTGGAAGGGAAGAATTATTTTCATATCTTTGTGCTATCAAAATGATATCAACCAACACAAGATTGGCTACACCTTATTATTAATTATTAAACAACAAACAAAATGATGGAAAATCAAACCAACAACATGGCCGGAACCACACAGCTTGGCGAACGGCCCTTCAGCGGAAGCGTATGCAATGGCTTCTTGATGCTCTTCGTGATTCTTATCATGATTCTTGGCGGCATCGCCCTCGGCGGTTGGGGCATCTGGCTTGAAAACGGCTGGATTGTCACGCTGGGAATCCTTTCCGTGATAGTGGGCATTATCTGCGCATGCGGATTCCTGATGCTTGAACCCAATGAGGCACGCGTGCTGACATGGTTCGGTAAATATAGCGGCACATTCACCGAGACGGGTTTCTTCTGGGTGAACCCGTTCTACTCCACGAAGAAACTCTCGTTGCGCGCTCGCAACCTCGATGCTGAGCCTATCAAAGTGAACGACAAGGTGGGAAATCCCGTGATGATCGGTCTGGTGATGGTCTGGAAACTAAAGGACACCTACAAGGCTCTTTTCGAAGTGGACTCGCAGACAATGGCAAGTAGTGTACAGGGACAAATCGGCACCGACGTGCGTAGCATCATGAACGCACTGGAGCGTTTCGTTCGCGTGCAGAGCGACGCTGCCCTGCGACAGGTGGCAGGACAATATGCCTATGACGATGAAGACTCGAAGAACAACGAGCCCACGCTTCGCTCAAGTGCTGACGAGATTAATCTGCAGTTGGAGCAGAAACTCGACGAGCGTCTGTCGCTGGCTGGCATCGAGGTCATCGAGGCTCGCATCAACTACCTGGCCTATGCCCCAGAGATTGCTGCCGTGATGCTGCGCCGCCAACAGGCATCTGCCATCATCACCGCCCGCGAGAAGATTGTAGAAGGTGCTGTTTCCATGGTGAAGATGGCACTCGACAAGCTCTCCTCGGAACAGATTGTGGAACTCGACGACGACAAGAAAGCCGCCATGGTGGCCAACCTGCTCGTGGTGCTCTGCGGTGACGAGAACGCACAGCCTGTCGTCAACACCGGAACATTGAATCACTAATCGTGCGATATGAAGACGAAGTCGTTTATCCTCCGCATCGATGCCGACACGATGAGTGCCATCGAGGCATGGGCCGCTGACGAGTTCCGTTCCACCAACGGACAGCTGCAGTGGATCATCACCGAAGCCCTGCGCAAGGCGAAGCGACTACCGAAGAAGAAAAAAGAAGTAGACGACATCTCTAATCCTACAGAATCATGAAACGACTTTTTCTTTCTATCGCCTTGCTCGGCACCTTCGTCTTTCAGGCTGATGCACAAAGAATCAGCGGTACGTGGCATGGTGAGATGCAACTGAACTCGCTGAAACTGAACCTGGTGCTGCACCTCGACGGCGACTCCGTTTGCACCGTCGACTCACCCGACCAAGGGGCAAAGGGCATTGCTGGTACCGTAAAGGAGCTCACGGCAGAAAAGGTGGACGTGCAGTTCCCGATGCTCATGGCGGCCTATAGGGCGGAGCTGAAGGAAGGAAAACTCGTCGGCACATTCAAGCAACGGGGGTTCACAGTACCCCTGACGCTTGAACCCGGCGACCTCATCCGCCAGCGTCCGCAAACGCCAAAGCCGCCATTCCCCTACGAGACTCGTGAGGTCACAATCCCCGTACCCGCACCATCATCTACTGCCTCCACCGTTTGTTGCGACTCTGTTGCAACTCTCCCCTCTCACACCCTCGCCGGCACCCTCACACTGCCCCCCTCCTTTGGGGAGGGGACGGGGGCGAGCCTATGCCTGCTCCTCGTCACGGGTAGCGGCTTGCAAGATCGCGATGAGACACTCTTCGACCACAAGCCATTCGCAGTCATCGCCGACTACCTCGCCCGTCACGGCATTGCCACACTCCGTTACGACGACCGCGGTTTCGGCCAGTCCACTGGCGACCCCTCCAACTGCACTACTGCCGATTTCGCAGAAGATGCTGCCGCCTGCATCGCATTTCTTCGTTCAACACCTCTCCTTAAGAGAGCGGATGGGGGTAGGCTCAAAGTTGGCATCCTCGGTCATAGCGAAGGGGGCAGCATCGCCTTCATGCTCGGCGCCAAATCCCTTCCTACTAGGGAGGGCGGCCAGGGTAAGCCTTTCGTCGACTGCATCGTTGCACTTGCTGCTCCCGGCATCAAAGGTGACACCCTGCTCGTCGAACAGACCAATGCCTTGTTGCGGCTCAACGGTCAACCTGCCAACATGACCTTGAAGCGTCTGCGCCTGACGATGGCCATGCAACCCACGAATCCGTGGTATGAATACTTCGTGGAGTACGACCCGTCAGCCGACATCGCGGCTACACGCTGTCCTGTATTGGCCCTCAATGGCTCCCTCGACTGCCAAGTGTTACCTAAGAGCAACCTAGCCGCCATCCGTAGTCTTTTAAGATTGTCAGAGTGGTCAGCCACCTCCCCCTACGGGGGGGAGACGGAGGGGGGCTTCTACAAAGAATACCCTGGCCTCAACCACCTGTTCCAGCATGCCCAAACGGGTGCAGCCACAGAATATGGCAATATCGAAGAAACCATCTCAGAAGAGGTCCTCCGCGATATCGTCACCTGGCTCCAAAACCTTTGAACCACGCTCTCGTCGCATTGAACCTTTTGAACAGAGCCGCAGGCTCATTGAACGTCCGAAGGACATTGAACCGCAGCTCCGCTGCAATCCTCCCTAGGGAGGTTTTAGGGAAATTCCTCTATACATTTAGGGGAATTTCCCTTGTTTCATCATAGAAATATTTGTTCCTTTGCAACGTGATTAATATCAATATGTTCAAACCAAAATATATAATTACAATGAAAAGGAATCATATTTTAGCTCTCGTGGCACTGACCATCATGATGGCTCTGCCAGCACAGGCACAATACGGCCGCTATGGCAATCCACGCGGCTATGGTCATACGCGTGTCACTCCCTCCACAAGGAGTGGAGCTGGCTACTATACCTATTATGGTTTCCGACTCGGTCTTGCGGGTGGAACCATCAATGCCGACAATCCATTCTACGATGCTGGCGGCATACGCTCAGGTCTAAATGCAGGCTTTAATGCCGACATCCTGCTCACCCCCTACACCCCTCTGTTTTTCGAGACAGGTTTGCAGTACATCGAGAAGGGTGGCAAGAAATCATCGGGTGATCAAAAACTCACCTATAGTCTGAACTACCTCGAGGTACCGCTCTTGCTGAAATACCAGCTGAAGCTCGACAACAACATCGCCGTGACGCCGTTCCTTGGCGGTTATCTGGCCTGTGGCATCGGCGGAAAGATCAAAGATCAGAACTTGCGCATGGCTGAAAACTCGTTCTCCGATAATAACTTCAAGCGCTTCGATGGAGGACTGCGCCTAGGCTGCGGTATGATGCTCGACATGTTCTATGTGGAAGCAGGCTACGATGTAGGCCTCGCCAACATCTCGCAGGATTCTTTCGACTCTGCCCACACCGGCACCCTCTTCGCCAACATCGGCTTTAACTTTTAAGAGCAGCCCACCCTTTCCCTCCCCCGTAGGGAGGGCAACAAAAAAAAGTGCACCAGCCACATGGCTAGTGCACTTTTTCATCGAACCGCACCGAGGTGCATTGAACTATTTGAACCGTCCAAAGGACATTGAACCACTTGCGCTCGGCTTTGCCGCTTTCGTTCGGTTTGCCGAGCACCCTCCCTTTTAGGGGAGGGCGGGGGGAGAGGCTGGAGAAAGAACCGCGACTCTGTCGCCTTGAACCTTTTGAACAGAGCCGCAGGCTCATTGAACCATTTGCGCTCGGCTCTGCCGCTTTCGTAGCCTCAGCGGAGAAAAAGCCACACCGCAGGTGCATTGAACCGCGACTCTGTCGCCTTGAACCTTTTGAACAGAGCCGCAGGCTCATTGAACCATTTGGACTGCGCCGCAGGCGCCTAATACGCCGCCCTATACTTCCCGTCCTCCTTGTCTTCCATCATCGACAGGTACGACTGGTAACGGCTTTGGGCGATATAGTGGTCTTCCAATGCCTTCAGCACGGCACAACCTGGCTCGTGCGTATGCGTACAGTTATTAAACCGGCAGCCCTTCGAGAAGTGGAATATCTCACGGAAATAGCTCGTCAGCTCCTCAGGCTCCATATCAAACGTTCCGAATCCCTTGATTCCCGGCGTATCTATCAGCCATCCACTGCCCCCTAAAATAGGGGGTTGGGGGTCTTCAGCACTTGCTTGAACACCCGAAGGACCTTGCCTCTTTGAACGCTGCGAAGCAGCATTTAAACCTTGAACGCACGAAGTGCTTTGAACGTCGCAACGCGACTCTTGTCCCTTTGGGGCAAGTCTGATCATTTCCGAGAACGTCGTGGTATGCATACCCGTCTTATGCGCATCGCTGATCTCTGCCGTTCGCAGGTTCACGCCTGGCACCAGTCGATTGATAAGCGTCGACTTCCCCACTCCACTATTTCCACTCAGCAGCGTTATCTTCCCCTGCAACAGTTCAAAGAGTCGGTCGATGCCTTCACCCGTCTGTGCCGATACCTCCACACACGTATAGCCGATGTTCTCGTAAAGCGTAATCAGCATCTGCTGAATGTGACGGTCGTCATCATTCAGCAGATCCAGTTTATTGAACACCAGTACCACTGGCACACTATAAGCCTCGGCAGAGGCAAGGAAACGGTCGATGAATGTCGTCGACGTCTCCGGATAGTTCACCGTGACGATGAGGAATGCCTGGTCTACATTTGCAGCAATGATATGGCTCTGCTTCGACAGATTCGACGACTTGCGGATGATATAGTTCTTCCGGTCCTCAATCCCCGTAATAAATGCCACCTCAGAACCACCCGCAACGCGTTGAACGTCCGTAGGACTTTGAACCCTTGAACACTGCGAAGCAGCTTTGGACCCTTGAACGCGCGAAGCGCTTTGGATGCCCGCAGGGCTTATCGTCACCCTATCCCCTACCGCCACAGGATTCGTGCTCCGGATGCCTTTCAGCCGGAAGTTTCCTTTAATCTTACAGTCCACGGTCTGACCATCGTCCGTTAGGACAGTGTACCAGCTTCCCGTATTTTTAATGACGAGTCCCTTCATGATTTTAGGTAATAGGTTATAGGTAATAGGTTATAGGTGATGATTAGTCTTGCCTCTCGCTTACAATGAGTAGTCTCATCCCAGCAAAAGTAATCACCACCTATAACCTATTACCTATAACCTAAGATTTACACCGTCATAATCTCCTTTTGCTTAGCAGCCAGGAGATCATCAAGCTTCTTGATGAACTTATCGTGAATCTTCTGCAGCTCCAGCTCGGCGTCCTTTTCATTGTCCTCCGACAGACCGTCCTTGATGGCCTTCTTCAGCTTATCCTTGATTTCGCCACGCACATTGCGCACCTCCACCTTGGCCTTCTCGCCGATCTTGTTGCATTGCTTCACCAGTTCCTTACGACGCTCCTCCGTAGGCTGTGGAATACCTAGACGGATAATCTCGCCATTGTTCTCGGGTGTGATACCCACGTCGCTATCCATGATGGCCTTTTCAATGTCGCGGATGGCCTTCTTGTCCCAAGGACGGATGGCTATCGTGCGGGCATCGGGGCACGACACATTGGCAACTTGGTTCAGGGGAACCATCGAACCATAACTATTCACGCGTACACCATCCAGGATGGCCACGTTGGCACGGCCGGCACGCACGCGGTTCAGCGACTCCTCCAGGAACATCGCTGCCATCTCCATGCGCTCCTCAGCACCAGCTAGTGTTTGCTTTACGTCAATCATATTGAATATCTATTTAGGTTTTACTGTTCGAAAGATTTCTGCAAAGATAATGCATGTTCTCCAAACTACCAAATAATTCTTCACTTTTTGTTCAGAAATGTTCAGAAGTACAGAAGGTTGAGAAAAGTTGAGAAAGTTGAGAAGGGTTCAGAAAAATGAGAAAGGTTAAGAAGGTTGAGAAGGGTTGAGAAGGGTTCAGAAGAGTTCAGAAGAGTTCGGAAGTGCTTTCTCAACAGCGCGAAGCGCATCTCAACACTTCTCAACAGTCCGAAGGGCCACTCTCAACAGCACCGCAGGCGCGTCTCAACTGCCCGAAGGGCCACTCTCAACAGTGCGAAGCACATTTCGACAGTATCATTGCAATCCGCTCCAGATATTCTGCATCCACCTCATCGAAAGTACCTAACTCCGTGCTATCGATGTCGATGACACCCCACACTTCGCCAAGACCATCCTCTTCATCTTCATCAGGCAGGAACATTGGCACGACAATCTCCGACCGGCTCAACGACGAGCACGCGATATGTCCGGGGAACTCCTCCACATCTGGCACCACCAATGTCCTTCTCTCCTTCCATGCCGCACCACACACACCCTTCCCGTACGGAATCTCATAGCATGCCACCGTTCCTTGGAAGGGGCCTAGAAGGAGAGTAGGCCTCTCCCCTACCCCCTCTCCTGCAGGGAGGGGAATAGCAGGCTGGGATAAAGACGATTGAATATCTTTTATAACAGAATCTATATTACCGATAACTTGTTCATTTGTAAATCGTAGAATCCTAAATCCTCTATTATACAAGTAATCAGAACGAATCGCATCCAATTCTTTTTGTTCTGGTTTGTTATGATATCCTCCGTCAACTTCTATGATTAAGTATCTGCTTAAACACACGAAATCAGCAATATAATCACCAATTGCATGCTGACGACGGAACTTCACGCCAAGATTGTTAGCTCTCAGAACCTCCCATAGAATTTTTTCCGCTTCAGTCGGATTATTTCTATGATTAAGAGAATTAGCTTTTAATATATTATAAATATCTGGATGAGCAGACTTATATGGAGCAGAATCTCCCACTTGGAGAGCTCCCTCCCTGCAGGGGAGGGCGGGGGGAGAGGCCACTATGTAAAATCCTACCCAGAAAAACTCTTCTGGGAACATCGTCTTCATGGCTGCCGACACATTCGCCAGCACACCCACTACATTCGTCTCTCCTGCCGCTAAACTCTCCACCTGCTTGCACAGAAGTTCATATCTATCTTTCTTTTCCATAGTTTTGTTTTTTGTTCAATGCTGCTTCGCAGCGGTTCAATGGCCTATGGCCGGTTCAATATTGTTCAATGCGACAAAGTCGCGGTTCAAGAATATTTACTTCCTTTATAATCAGAATCCTTTATTGACTTAATGAAGTTTGCGATTGCCACAGAGAGCGCTTTTGCTTCATCATAAAGTTGTATATATGTTTCTTTTGATATGAAACCAACATCTAACGCTCTTTGTATCTGACTCCTAACCTCCCCACAAGAACCCTTAGCAATATACAAAAAGTTCTTAAACTCCTTATTTCCTTGTCTTTCGAACCCCTCTGCGATGTTATCACTGATTGAACCTACCGCAGCACGTATCTGCTGAACAAATCGCGTATCATATTTGAACTCCCCCTCACGAGTGATCTCATATACATGAACAGCCAATACTCTAGCTTTCTGATAGATCACTAAATCTTCAAAATTTTCGACCTTACCCATCTTCTTTAACCACTTGAACCGAGCCGCAGGCTCATTGAACCATTTGAACCGCTGCAAAGCAGCATTGAACCTCTTGAACTGAGCCACCGGCTCATTGAACCACTTGAACCGCTGCGTAGCAGCATTGAACCGAGCCGCAGGCTCATTGAACCTCTTGAACCGCTGCGAAGCAGCATTGAACCGCGACTCCGTCGCATTGAACTTTTATCTCTCCGCCCTCATCGGGTTATTCAGGAAGTCCTCATACGCCAGCCGGATGCCGTCCTCTAGTTCCGTCTTATAGGTCCAGCCAAGCTTCGTAGCCTTCGACACATCGAGCAGCTTACGGGGTGTGCCGTTCGGGCGGGTGGTGTCCCATTTGATCTCGCCCTCATAGCCAATGACTTTCGCCACCAACTCCGTCAACGCCTTGATGGTCAGCTCCTTCCCTGTTCCGGCATTCACCGTCTCATTGCCCGAGTAGTTGTTCATCAGGAACACGCAGAGGTTCGCGAGGTCATCCACATACAGGAACTCACGCAGCGGCGAACCGTCGCCCCAGCATGTCACCTCCTTCAGTCCAGCCTCTTTCGCTTCATGGAACCGCCGTATCAGTGCTGGTAGCACATGGCTGTGCTCCGGATGGTAGTTGTCGTTCGGTCCATAGAGGTTCGTTGGCATCACACTGATATAGTCCGTTCCATACTGCCGGTTCAGGAACTCGCAGTATTTCAGTCCCGAGATCTTCGCCAGGGCGTATGCCTCGTTCGTCTTCTCCAGCTCACCCGTCAACAGACAACTCTCCGTCATCGGCTGTGGTGCCATGCGCGGATAGATACAACTGCTGCCCAGGAACTCCAGTTTCTTGCAACCGTTCTTCCATGCTGCATGGATCACGTTCATCTCCAGCACCATGTTCTCGTACATGAAGTCCGCCAGCGCACTTTGGTTCGCGACGATTCCTCCAACCTTCGCGGCCGCCAGGAACACATACTCCGGCTTCTCCTCAGCGAAGAACTTCTCCACTGCCTCCTGCCGCGTCAGGTCCAGTTCCTTGTGCGTCCTCGTCACTATATTCGTGTACCCCTGCCTTTGCAGTTCCCGTACAATCGCCGACCCCACCATTCCCCGGTGGCCCGCCACATATATCTTTGAACTATGTTCCATATTTCAAAAAGTTGATAGTTTAAAGTTTAGAGTTTAGAGTCAGTTGAATCAGTTGATGGTTTGTAAGTTTTTTGTAATCCTGAAAGCAAACGAGCAACCTCTTCAATTAATTGATCCATGCTGAAACGATCGTCACTACTAATAAAACCAAGTTCTTCAGCAATCTCAAACTGGGATGAAACTTCCATGAGAGAGCCATAGGCCATTTCAATGAAGTGAGATTTATCTTTGACAGAATAGCGGTTTACGCCCTCAGCTATATTTGAAGTAACAGAGACAGAAGCACGCCTAAGTTGGTCACACATGGCATAACGCTCCTCCGCAGGAAATTGCTTCAATAACTTGTAAGTTCTCTTAACCACGTCCTTTGCCTTTTGATAAGCAACCAACTTACGATAACCAAATACTTCCATAATTCTTAAACTCTAAATTGTTAAACAAACTCTAAACTATAAAATAAAGAAAGTGTTGAGTGTAGCGTTTTGAGTTGAGTGTCAGTTGAATCAATATGTCTAAGCTAAACAGCACCAACTCTAAACTAAATAGCTGTCTCTAAACTATACAGCATTAAACTCTAAACTAAATAACTGTCTCTAAACACTAAACTCTAAACTCTCAACTAAAAACTCTACGCGCCAGCGTAGAGTTTCCTCACCTTCTGCATATCATGCTCCACCATGATCCTCACAAGTTTCTCGAAGCTTGTCTTCTGCGGATTCCAGCCGAGCTGTGTGCGGGCCTTCGTCGGATCGCCGAGCAGTTGGTCCACCTCTGCCGGACGGAAATACTTCGGGTCCACCTCAACCAGCACCTTTCCGGTCTTCACGTCGATACCCTTCTCGTCGACGCCCTCGCCTTCCCAGCGCAGCTCGATGCCTGCAGCCTCGAAGGCACGGGTGCAGAACTCTCTTACCGTGTGGTATTCGCCAGTGGCCACCACGTAGTCATCCGGCTTCTCCTGTTGCAGCATCAGCCACATGCACTCCACGTAGTCCTTTGCATATCCCCAGTCGCGCAACGAGTTCATGTTACCCAGATACAGTTTATCCTGATACCCCTGGGCGATGCGGGCCGCTGCCAGTGTGATCTTTCGTGTCACGAACGTCTCGCCGCGCCGCTCACTCTCGTGGTTGAACAGGATACCATTGCAGCAGAACATCCCATAGCTCTCACGGTAGTTCTTCATGATCCAGAATCCATAGAGTTTCGCTACGCCATACGGACTACGCGGATAGAACGGCGTCGTCTCCTTCTGCGGCACCTCCTGCACCAGTCCGAACAGCTCCGATGTCGAAGCCTGATAGATACGGCACGAGTCTGCCAGCCCGGCGATGCGCACAGCCTCGAGCAGTCTCAGCACGCCCATTGCATCCGCATCTGCTGTGAACTCCGGCACGTCGAACGACACCTTCACATGGCTCTGTGCTGCTAGGTTATAGATCTCCGTCGGCTTCACCTCCGTGATGATACGAATCAGCGAACTCGAGTCCGTCATATCACCCCAGTGCAAGTTCACCAGTCGTTTCTTCTTCATGTCGCGCACCCACTCATCCAGATACAGATGCTCAATGCGTCCCGTATTAAACGACGAGCTCCTCCTGAGGATGCCATGCACCTCATAGCCCTTCTCAATCAAAAACTCGGCCAGGAACGATCCGTCCTGACCCGTAATACCTGTTATCAATGCAACATTTCTCTTTTCCATTGCTATATATTGTTTCTAGTTTCTTGTTTCTAGTTTATGTTACTTCGTACCATGACTTTTGTCACGACTTGGCAGAGCTCAAACAAGTTTGGCTTTGCGCTCGCTGCTCCAAAAGTTCTTGTTTCTAGTTTATGTTATTTTGTTTCAAGTATCTAGTTTCTAGTTTATGTTACTTCGTACCATGCTTTTTACCCGCAGCTCTGCTGCTTTACACGCCCGAAGGGCCTTACCCGAGCCGCAGGCTCTTTACCCGTGCGAAGCACATTACTCGCAGCTCTGCTGCCTTACACGCGACCTTGTCGCTTTACCCGCAGCTTTGCTGCTTTACACGCCCGAAGGGCCTTACCCGAGCCGCAGGCTCTTTACCCGTGCGAAGCACTTTGCCCGCAGCTTTGCTGCCTTACACGCGACCTTGTCGCTTTACCCGCAGCTCTGCTGCCTTACTCGACGCTCCGCGTCTCATAACCTCTTCCTCACCGACCACGACGCCATTTTGGGGAAAGTCCAGAACATCTCTTTCGGTGCCAGTCGGAAGAAGCTCACCGATTGCCTCGCCACCAGCGAGGACGTCATCAGCGTATGCGCCACGCTCACATGATGTCCTATTTTCCGGTCCTTTGCCACATTTTCTCCCCTCATCGTCATCACATTCCGATGCAGCTTCGTCAGCCACCTCTTATCTTCGTCTTCCAGGGCGAACGGGAACTCCTCTTTTGGCAAGCCCAGCTTTTCCACGAGCCAAAAACCCATCGCCCGATATGCTTTCAGCAGTCCCAGTCCTTGCAGATGCCTCTCCAATTCCTCCTTTCGTATCTCGTCACGATAGCAATGCAACACCATTGCCCAGTCACACCATTGCTTCAGCGAACTACCTCCCATCACGAAATGTCCGAACAGATGTGTGAAGATATACAGCGCATCCAATGTCGGCGACAGCGTCTTCACCTCTATCTCGTCTATCACCACGTGTGACGGTTCCGATGCCAGAGCCTCATCAAAAAACGAGTCCCAGTAACGCTGGTGGCTTCTTGCCCCGAAGATCATCATATCCGAGTGCATCTCAAAGGTACAGTCCTTAATCACGAAGTTATCATGTCGCTCACTCCAGTTATGATGCATCTCCACTCCTAGTCGTTCCTCTATCACTCTTTGCACCTCTTTGAACGAATCCTTCGGGCAGTAGAAGTCAATGTCGCCACAGCTGCGCATCAGCGGATGCGGATACAGCGTCGCCATCGTCTGACCTTTCATCACGGCATATTTCAACTCCCGGCGGTTCAGGAACGCCGCAAACCGCGACACCTTCTTGTTCATGTCCCGGCACTTCAGCTCATGCAGCCGTTGCACCGTACACACGTCCACCGTCTTCACATCCCCTATCGGCAGGTTACTACCGATGATCGCATTCGCCACCAGTCCGCTCACACCCTGCTCTTCCGCCATCGCCAAGATTCCGTCGATGTCGTCTGCCGTCACCTCGCATGCTAGCGGCTCCCCCCACAGCTCGCACCGCAGTAGCGCCAATATCTTCTCGAATGTATTCATCTCAACATTTCACACAGAAAGCGCTTTTTTATATCTCACACAGAAAGCACAGATATCACGGAAAATGTTTAAATAATTTCTGTGATTTCCGTGATTTCTGTGTGACATTAATCACGCAATCGCACTCTTAATACACTCCACGATATACCTCACATCCTCGTCTGAGACATACGGACCTGCAGGGAGGCACATACCTACCTTGAAGAGATCTTCCTCAACACCATTTGTATATATAGGAGCATCAGCATAGACAGGCTGCTTGTGCATCGGCTTCCAAACAGGGCGGCACTCAACCTTCTTGCTGAGCATGAAGACACGCATAGCCTCAACATTGTCATTAGGCTGGCAATCTGTTGTAGGAGAATCTACAGCGTGGATGACACCTGCAGCACCACCTACAGCGGTCTTGACAACTTCCTTATAAGCATTCTCCTGCCCTACAACCTTCACTTCTGGATCAAGAACCATCGTGCACAGCCAGTAGTTACTATCATAAACATCAGAACCACTTGAACTAGCCGAAGGCATTGAACCGCGCGAAGCGCATTGAACCTCTTGAACGGCGAAGCCATTTGAACAAATAGTTCGCGGCTGCTTATGAACAGTAACTCCAGGTACATCTGCTAACAACTGTTCATACAGCCGTTGCACATGCTTGTGATGAGCGATATGCTGATCAAGAACCGTCATCTGGCCACGTCCGATACCAGCACATACATTTGACATGCGGTAGTTGTAGCCAATAGCCGTATGCTGATAGTATGGATAAGCGTCACGAGCCTGAGTAGCATACCACATGATTGTGTTCGCATCCTCATCGTTGCGACAGATGAGGGCGCCACCACCACTGGTAGTAATCATCTTGTTACCATTAAATGAGAGCACACCATACTTGCCGAACGTACCGAGCACCTGACCATTGAAGCGTGAGCCCATTCCCTCAGCAGCATCCTCGATTACCGGGATATCATACTTATCAGCAATTGCCATTATCTTATCTATCTGGTATGGCATACCATAGAGAGCAACAGGGATGATAGCCTTAGGATACCTACCCGTCTTCTCCTTACGATCGATGATAGCTTTCTCTAGAAGTTCAGGATCCATGTTCCATGTGTCCTTCTCTGAGCCAATGAAAACTGGCTTTGCGCCAACATATGTGATTGGGTGTGACGATGCGCAGAACGTAAAACTCTGAACGCACACCTCATCACCCTGACCTACTCCACAGGCAATCAGCGCAAGGTGCACGGCAGCAGTACCAGCGGACAGACACACCACCTTACGGTCAAGTTCTTCACTGCCATCAGTCTTTCTATTTGCGAAATCAGCAAGATCCTTCTCAAATGCATTCACATTAGGTCCCATTGGCACAACCCAATTGGTATCAAAAGCCTCCTTTACATACTTTTGCTCCCATCCCTCCTCACTCATATGAGCAAGACAGAGATAGATCGTTTTCCTTTCTGCCATGATAATATATTGTGTTAATCGTTTTTATCTTTAACCTAAAGCGCAGCGTCCTTTAACCTTTAACCTAATAACCATAACCATTCGCTCGGCTCTGCCGCTTGCGTAGCATCGCGGAGCAAGAACCGATCACCATGAACCCATTGTCGCACAGCCAGCGCAATACAAAAATCAAATAATCTTTTAAAGAAATGCTTGTACAAAAAACCAAATTCTCAACTTGTATATTAACGTCATTATCCTTTTTTCCTATACTTTTGATAGGGATTCCTCGGACTTTCGGGGAACATTCGCTCTATAAGTCGTTCATCTAACATTGAGGGAATAACATGGTTCAAAAGGTATGCAGGATTCCTTTTGATCGTCTTAGCAATATAATCCAACGATACCCAGTCTTCACATAGAGCTAAGATTTCTCTTCGCATCTCCACCTTACTCATTCTTTTTCTTTGAGAATTACTTCCTACATTACTTCCTACATTACTTCCTACATTACTTCCTACATTACTTCCTACATTACTTCCTACATTACTTCCTACATTACTTTCAAGGTTACGCCCCTTATGTTTCATTGGAAGATGATATTTCGTACCTCTTCCATATCCCTCTGACTCCAAGAAGCCCTTGGCACACATTTCCTTCAAGAGTATTGTGATATCAGCCCGATGCAGATTTAAAACATACCGCAAACGCTCATTCGACACAAAACCCTCAGAATAGGCAAGAGACAAAGTCGTCAGATAGTTATGCTCAATATTGACAATGCTCTTACCGAATATTTTAATTAAGCCATGCTTAATATCATCATCTATCAAGGCTATCATTGGCAGATAAAGGTTCACCGTATCAGGTCTTAAAGAGGTCTCAATGTAAGGAGCCCTCCAATTGGCATCACTCCAGCCCTTCATTATCTTGTCCACGCCACTGCCAGCCTTCTCGGCCGCGCCCAGCATCATAAACATCTTCTGCAAAGCCTTGTTCCTGCAAACGCTCTGCCCACCATTATAATACTGAGCTTTGGTGATAAGCAATGTGCCAGGGTTTGAAAAAATGAATTCATTCTTCACATGTTTTACAATCAGACTGGCATTCACACTGAAATCAGCATGCACACACAGATTGATAAATGCTTCGCGCACGGCCACATGTGCCGTCGTCTCATCTTTACGCTGATTTCCCTCTAATTGGAAAGGAACTGGCAGGAAATTCTGCAATCTGGGCAGCACCCTCCTGTAGTATTGAAAAAGGTTGGCCTCCCATGTTCCGTCTGGATAAATCCTTGCCGTCCAACGCCCATTAGGATCATTGTCCATCCACTCTTGATAGTCTGGGAAAAAGTCCGGTGCGCAGGCATTATCCGTGATAGAGTCATACTTGCCAAACATCAACAATCCAGCCAGCGTAAAGCCCTCATCACCTGTTTCGCGGTCTTTTCGATATCCGCCAAGCTTCTCCAGCAGTTTTTTGTCATCAAATCCAAGCCACGGATGATTAGGCCTTGCCGTTGCAAACAGTTGCCTGTATTGTTGAAGCGATTCCTTGTCGATATCTTCAAACGAATAGTTCTGCAAGATTCTACTGTCTGTCGGTTTCGATACGTTAGCATCAGCAAACATCCGCTGCACCTCTTTCTCAGTGCACTTGTAATCGCCCTCATAGTTCCTCTTAAACGTCCCGTTATAAGGGTTCGTCGTTCTGAACACTGGCCGTTGTTCCCTGCTGGCATAAGGAATGTGAAACAGCATGATGTTGTAACCATTGAATTTCACTGCCTCCACATCGTCGTTTTTCAGCAAGTTGCAACTCACTGTCGACTTATTGTTCACATTGCTCCAAAACTCTTTCCTGTACTTCTCCATAGTCTCATCTGAAATGGCGTCCAAGTACAATTTGCCGTCCTTTTCTTCCACCCCGAAGATGACCGTTCCACCCTCTGTATTTGCGAATGCCGAGTATGTATCCCAAAAACTGCCAGGGAAACCTCCTGAGGCGTGTTTGAACTCCAGGTCTTCCGATTCCTTCTTAGCCAATAATTCACCAAGAAACTCTCTTATCTTATTCTGATCTCTAAATAGTTGCATATCTATAAATATAACGATTCGAAGTTAACTGTACAAAACGTTCCACGTTTGTCAGACGTTGTGCATCTAGTAGCAGGTTACCCTCTTCATCCCGCTCGTCCGTCATCGTCTTAAACTTGATGACTTTGAATATCTTCGCATCCTTGCCCGGTCGCTATACGCACACGTATAACACAAGCATGTATAATTCATTATTTTTTAATAGAAATCGTCCATCACAATCCCTTGCTCTCGCCTTTGCCGCTTTCATAACACAGCAGAGAAAGAACCTATCACCTTTAACCGATAACCATTAACCGCTTATACCTTTTCAAAAAAAGTATCTGGCTTCTCGGGATTGAAAATCTCATTGCAGTACATCACGGTGACGAGATTCTCTGTTTCCGACAAATTGATGATGTTATGCGTGTAGCCAGGCAACATATGAACCGCCTCAATCTTATCACCGCTCACTTCCCATTCCATAACGGCCCCTTCGGGATCGTTTAAGTTTCTTTGCTGGATCTTACCATGACCTGCTACCACGATGAAGAACTCCCACTTCGTGTTATGCCAGTGCTGTCCCTTCGTGATTCCCGGCTTGGAGATATTGATACTCACCTGCCCACAGTTCAACGTATGCACTAGTTCCGTAAACGAGCCACGATCGTCCACATTCATCTTCAGCGGGAAAGCCACCTTCTCCTTTGGCAAGTAACTGAGATACGTTGAATAAAGCTTCTTTGCAAACGAACCTTCAGGAATCTCGGGAATCATCAGTGTGTTTGGTTGATCTGCAAACTGATGGAGCAAATCAACAATCTCACCAAGCTTTACTTTATGCGCTATCGGTGCAGCACAATATTTACCATTTGGTGTCAATACCGTCTCTACCCCATCAAACTCACAATGGTGTTCCTCACCTTTAAGTGCTGCCACCATCTCATCAACAAGGTCGTCGATATAGAGAAGTTCCATATCTACATTGGGATCGTTAACCTGAATGGGCAAATCATTAGCAATATTATTGCAGAAGGTAGCTACTGCCGAGTTGTAGTTTGGACGGCACCACTTGCCAAACAGGTTTGGGAAGCGATAGACAAGCACCCTTGGCCTTAAACCTCTTGAACCCTTGAACTTTTGAACCGCCGGAGCTAGCACCTCCTGTTCGTAGCGAAGGAACAAGTCCTCACCGGCTTTCTTAGAACGTCCATACTCGCTGTTACCAAAACGGCCAGCGAGGGTCGCCTGAATGGATGAAGAAATCATCACAGGGCATTTGTTCCCGTGCTTTTTCAAGGTATCCAACAGCGTCGATGCAAAGCCGAAGTTGCCCTGCATAAACTCCTCTTGGTTCTGAGGACGATTCACACCCGCCAAGTTGAACACAAAGTCTGCCTCAGCACACCACTGGTCCAACTCCTCTGGCGTAGAATCCAGGTCGTACTCAAAGATTTCGTCAATCTTCAAGTCAGGGAAACGCCTATCTTTATTATCTCGGATGTTCTTGAGGGCTGCACATAAGTTTTTACCTACGAAGCCTTTTGCACCAGTTACTAGAATTTTCATAATAATCAAGCCCCCGAGCCCCCTAAAGGGGAGCGTGGCCCCCAAGCCCCCTAAAGGGGAGTGTAAAGCCCCCGAGACCTCTAAAGGGGAGTGTAAAGCTCCCGAGATCTCTAAAGGGAGCGTGGTCTCTCTAAAGGGGAGTGTGGGGTCCGAGACTCCTAAAGGGGAGCGTTTTCGTTGAGGGCGTTTTTAATTTTGGTTAATACTAAATCTATTCCTTGAAAGAGTTCTTCGTTTGTAAATCGAATCACCCTATATCCCATTTCTTGTAAATCCGCAGTACGTTGTTCATCGCTTATCAGTTGTTCCGGCATGGAATGATAGCCGCCATCCAACTCAATGACAAGCATTTTCTCCAAACAAGCAAAGTCAGCGATATACTGTCCAATGATGTGTTGTCTGCGAAATCGAACGCCAAGCTGTTTGTTGCAAATGTAGAACCACAGTAACCTCTCAGCCTCCGTAGGGTTATTCCGATTCTCCTTAGCAAACTTCCACAGCAAAGGATACTCAATCACATCAGCAGAATGTCTAACACTTCCCTTCATCCACGCATCTACATAAACTCCCCTTTAGGGGGTTTGGGGGCTACTCCCCTTTAGGGGGTTGGGGGGCTTTACACTCCCCTTTAGGGGGCTTGGGGGCTATTTCCTCCAAACCATCTTATTCACTATTCCCGTATAGCTCTGAATAATTTTCACCACTTTCGTTGATACGTTCTCTTCGACGTAGTCAGGAACCGGGATGCCATAGTCGCCATTCTGATTCATCGTCACAGCCGTGTCAACAGCCTGCAGCAACGACTGGTCATCAATACCAGCAATAATGAAGCAACCCTTATCAAGGGCTTCGGGACGTTCCGTACTGGTGCGGATGCAAATAGCCGGGAACGGATGGCCGACAGAAGTAAAGAACGAGCTCTCTTCTGGCAGCGTTCCTGAGTCCGACACCACAGCAAAGGCATTCATCTGCAGACAGTTGTAATCGTGGAATCCTAACGGTTCATGCTGTATGACCCTACAATCTAACTCGAAACCAGAAGCTTGCAACCTTTTCTTGGAGCGTGGATGACAAGAATACAAAATCGGCATGTCGTACTTCTCCGCCATCTTATTAATAGCCGTAAACAGCGACAGGAAGTTCTTCTCCGTGTCGATATTCTCCTCGCGATGGGCGGAGAGAAGAATGTACTTATGCGGCTCAAGCCGCAGTTGAGAGTTGAGAGTTGAGAGTTGAGAGTTGATTTTCTCGAACACATTACTACTTTCGATCTCTTCCAGGTTCTCATGCAGCACCTCGGCCATCGGCGAACCTGTCACGTAGGTACGCTCCTTCGGCAGTCCACAGTCAGCCAGATAGCGGCGGGCATGTTCGGAATAAGCCATGTTCACATCCGAGATGATGTCTACAATACGACGATTCGTCTCCTCTGGCAGACACTCGTCCTTACATCTGTTGCCAGCTTCCATATGGAAGATAGGGATGTGCAGGCGCTTGGCACCAATCACACTCAGACAGCTGTTGGTATCACCCAACACCAGCACGGCATCCGGCTTCGTCTCCACCATCACCTTATAACTCTTGTCGATGATGTTCCCCATCGTAGCGCCCAAGTCGTCGCCTACTGCCTCCATGTAGATGTCCGGATCAGCCAGCTTCAAATCTTTGAAGAACACTCCATTCAGGTTATAGTCGTAGTTCTGGCCTGTATGCGCCAGCAACGTGTCGAAATACTTCCTACACTTGTTAATCACTGCTGCTAGCCGGATAATCTCCGGTCGTGTTCCCACGATAATCAGCAGCTTCAACTTTCCATTATTCTTAAATTCAGCCATAATAATCATGCCCCCGAGCCCCCTAAAGGGGAGCGTGGCCCCCAAGCCCCCTAAAGGGGAGTGTAAAGCACCCGAGATCTCTAAAGGGAGCGTGGTCTCTCTCTAAAGGGGAATGTGGGGTCCGAGACTCCTAAAGGGGAGCGTTTTCGTTGAGGGCGTTTTTAATTTTGGTTAATACTAAATCAATTCCTTGAAAGAGTTCTTCGTTTGTAAATCGAATCACCCTATATCCCATTTCTTGTAAAACCGCAGTACGTTGTTCGTCGCTTATCAGTTGTTCCGGCAAAGAATGATAACCGCCATCCAACTCAATGACAAGCATTTTCTCCAAACAAGCAAAGTCAGCGATATACTGTCCAATGATGTGTTGTCTGCGAAATCTAACGCCAAGCTGTTTGTTGCTAATATAGAGCCACAGTAGCCTCTCTGCCTCCGTAGGGTTATTCCGATTCTCCTTAGCAAACTTCCACAGCAAAGGATACTCAATCACATCAGCAGAATGCCTGACACTACCCTTCATCCGCATCTACATAAACTCCCCTTCAGGGGGCTTGGGGGCTTTACACTCCCCTTTAGGGGGCTTGGGGGCTACTCCCCTTTAGGGGGCTTGGGGGCCTTATACAAGATTAGGAATACCTCTAAGTTCGTTCTGGATGTACTCCAGCGAGGCAATCTTCGCCTTCGTCTCCTCCAGATTCAGTCTGCGAGTATTATCCGAGTTAAACTCCTCAATCGTCGCCCGCTTCGTGTCACCCTCCTTGAAGTACTTATCGTAGTTCAGGTCGCGGTTGTCGGCCGGCACACGGAAGAAGTTCCCCAGGTCCTCTGCCTTCGCACATTCCTCCTTGGTGAGCAGCGTCTCATACATCTTCTCACCATGACGGATTCCAATCACCCGAATCTCCCGCTTCAACTGCTCCGCAGCCGATTCACTTGAACCTTGACACCTCACACTTGAAACCGCGGGCGATTGCTCAGCAAACAACTCGCACACCGCCTCCGCCTGTGTCTGAATCGTACACGCCGTAGCCTTCTGCACGAGGATGTCGCCATTCTGGCCATGCTCAAAGGCAAACAGCACCAGGTCCACAGCCTCTTCCAGCGACATGATAAACCGAGTCATCTTCGGCTCCGTCAGCGTAATCGGATTACCCTTTCTAATCTGGTCTATCCACAGAGGAATCACCGAGCCACGCGAGCACATCACATTACCATAACGCGTGCAGCAGATCTTCGTGTCACCACTCAGACGGCTCTTCGCCACGGCAATCTTCTCTTCAATCGCCTTCGTGATACCCATCGCATTAATCGGGTATGCAGCCTTATCTGTCGACAAGCAGATGACGCACTTCACACCTTCTTCGATAGCCGCATCCAGCGTGTTGTCCGTACCAATCACATTTGTCTTCACGGCCTCCATGGGAAAGAACTCACAGCTCGGCACCTGCTTCAGCGCAGCGGCATGGAACACGTAGTCCACGCCCTTCATGGCGTACTTCAGTGTGCTCTTACTGCGCACGTCGCCGATATAGAACTTAATCTTGTTAGCCACCTCCGGCATCCGCGTCTGGAAGTCATGGCGCATGTCGTCCTGCTTCTTCTCGTCGCGTGAGAAGATTCTAATCTCCCCGATGTCCGTTCTCAGAAAACGGTTCAGCACGGCATTGCCGAACGAACCCGTACCACCTGTAATCAACAGGGTTTTACCATTAAATACTGACATAATATATACTTAATTATTTATTCTCTAATTGACTCAACCTTTATCCTATCCCTTTAACCGATAACCATTCACCTATAACCGTTCGCTCGGCCCGTAGGGACGCTTTCGTAGCGTCAGCGGAGAAAGAACCACTCTTAACCTAAAGCGCAGCGCCACCTTTCGGGATGTTGAGCAGCCGCTTTTGTTAATATGTAGAATTTCCTCCCTACTGGGGAGGATAGGTGGGGCTCATATCTCCTCCCCCGCATACCTCATCTTCTTCCCCAGCACCGTGCAGACAATCATCTGTATATCCTTCCAGAACGAGTAGTGCCGGTAGTAGTAGCAGTTCAGTCGCACCTTATCCGGCCATATCACGTTGTCGTTATACCACTCCGCCAGTTCCTGATCAGAAAGGCCTTCGGGCACGTTTTTCACTTTTCTCTTTTCACTTTTCACTTCGCGAATGTAATTCGCGATCATTTCATCCTCCAGCCTATACTTCAACGTCGCCGGCCCTGTGATTCCCGGCCTCAACTTTAGAATCACTCGGTCTTCTCCCTCCCTTCAATCTTTATTATTTGTTTTCTAACAAGGTCTTTCCCAACTCTGTCAGAGAATCATAGTACATACTTGAGACAAACTTAAGACATCACTTATGGCATTACTTTGTCCCTGATTTATCCTTTCCATACTCAACTTAAACAAAGTCTTCGTCGAACACTCGTGTTCGACGAAAAAACTCTGTTGACTACTTGTTTAATTGCAGCAATCAATCCATTGCTGCAAGGATGTCACCCACCGTCTTGAAAGTGCGAATCTCCTCACCAGTAAGTTTCTTTCCACACTCATCATCGAAGAGAACTATCAACGACAGTTTTGCCATCGAATCGTACTCGTCAACGGATGTCAGTTCTGTTTCGGGAGTGAGCGTTCCGGCTTCCAACTCCAGCATGTCTTCCAACAATGCAATTTTTTCTTCGTTTGTCATTTCAATAACTAATTAAATGATTATTACTCAATTGTCTATACTTTTCTCTTTTTTTTACACGCAGGCCCCACCATCTATCAGTATGCTGGTTCCCGTGATTGTCTTGGTGGCATCACTCAACAGGAAAGCAATCGTATTGGCCACTTCGTATGGCTCACTGGGGCCAAGCGGGGCTTCAAAGTCTGCTGCTCCCACAATCGCATTTGTTTCCCTTGCCTTCAATGCCAACGGAGTCAGCACTTCAGCGGCCATCACGGAATTGATACGAATCCGTTTCGGAGCCAGTTCGAGAGCCATGCAACGCACAAAGGCATCTACTGCGGCTTTGCTTACGCAGTATTCCGTCTTGGCCTTATAGCCACGAATGCTGCTGATGCTTGACATCACCACGATGCTGCCACCGTCGTTCATATTGCCTTTTTTGGAGAACAGTCGTGTCAACTCCTCAAAGCTGTAGAAATTCACGTCCATCACCTTTGAGAACCCTTCCGGGCGAAGCACATTCAGCGGCTTCCGGCTACTGATGCCAGCGCAGTGAACAATTCCATCTACGGCTCCTGTCTCAGCGATGATTCCCTTTACGAGTTCTGGCAAGGTCTCAAAGCTTGTAAGGTCAACTGTCCGTGTGATATGTCCTTCTCCAGCCAAGAGGGCTTTTGTTTCGTCCAGCCCTTCCTGGTTAAGGTCGAGCATCACAACCTTTGCGCTTTGCTCGCTCAATACCTTGGCCGTCTCGCGGCCGATGCCGGAGCCGGCTCCGGTGACAACGAAGGTCTTGTTAGTTAAATTAATAATATTCATTCAAATCCAAACGTTATTATTTCATAAGAGTTTACTTAAATAAACATTTCGTTTATGTGAAAACACCTCTTCGATCATTTCTGGTGTATATTCTCCAAATAACGGGCCTTTGGTAATCTGGTGAAAATCCAATTCCCCATATGCTAAATTAGCTTCAATCAACAATGGTTTACCAGTGTCATTGATTGCAATATCCCATGAAACAAGTCTTGACGTAGATAGCATGCGAGGGGCCAATTCTAAAACCAGATCTATACATTGATCATAGTTGGGCACTTGAACTTTCCCAAACTCGGCTCCCTGAGGATGCTTTACAAACCGTTTTCCAGATGTGTTATACGCCACATCTGAAAGCCACCCATCTTCCTTGATACCGCAGAAGATACCTCCCGAAGATGCATTGTCCACAAAACTGCCACCGACGCCCATTCTCACGATTGAATTAAGGACTTCTACCTTTCCATTTGCTCTTACCCAAGAAACTATTCTTATCGTATTGACTGACTCCTTGTGCAGGCTAGCCATTTTCTCATGCTGGCGAATGAGTTCTTGAATAACGAAATTAGGTTGCTTTGACAGTTCATCTACAAGTTCTTCCTTTGATGTTCCTTTCTTTAAAATTTTAATGCCATGTCCTCCAACTGACAGAACAGAAGGCTTAACTATCACGCCATTCTCAAGCCCAGACAATAATGAAAAAGCTGCTTCAAGGTCAATTGGCCTGTATGTAGCATCCATCAGCACACCATTTACCTTTCGAAGTACCGTGCTAGGACAATCTATATCATGGAAAAGCAGATCATACAAGTTTTTATTGTCGATATACCTGCACGCCGTATAATTATTATAGAACAAATCTATAACGCCATAATACAGATTATCAGAGAGATAATAAGAGGAATGGGGGGGGGTATTTTTGTTGATTTCATTATACCATGCTACTTGCTGTAGGTCTGGCTTCACTTTACCCCAAATCATCTGAACTTCTCGCTCAAAATCGTTGTCAATCTTCCTCGGCTTGAATGTTTCGTACTTACGTTTCCACTCATTCCTAACGTTTTTCTTAACATGAATTACTCTGCCGAGTTCGATTACCCGTTCAATATCATTTGCTGTCATTCCAAATAGTGTTATAGGTTTTCTTTCAGATACTCTCCAAAGGGCTCCCCAAAAGCTTGTAGGAAATCATGTCCTCCTGGACAGTTCATCTCTACAAGGTCAAAGCCATCAGGGGTAATGGCGATATCCCAACCCACGAATCGGGCAGAAGGTACCGATTGCGACATCTCGACTATAAGTTTCTTCAGTTCATCGAATCGTGGCAACTTGTAACCTACCATTTGCACATTACTGCCAGGGTGATAGATATAAGGATTGTTCTTTTTGTCACGACCATAATCCACACAAATACCCGTCTCAACATCGAAATTGTATCCAACACCACCACTGCCCCAATTATCAACGTGAGAGCCAGCTTTGCCCACTCGCAGCATAATTGCTAAGATTTCAGTCTGCCCATCTTTCTTTATGAGGGTATATGCTCTTACTGTATTCAATGAAGAAGGATTAATAGCAGCAATCTCCGGGCTGTTGCTAATCAACTCTTCCAACACAAATGGCGTCTTATCTTTTTGTGAAAGCAACTCCTTATACTCAGGTGAACCGACACTGGAAATTATCAATACCCCTTTCCCTTGCTCCCCTCTTACAGGCTTAGCAATTGCAACGCCGTGCTTAGAAACGAAATCCTCTAAGATTTCAGTTGGGGTATTTGAATTGACTTCAATCCAGTCACGCTGAATGAAACGGCTAAATGTTGTATACTCTTCAACCTTTCCGCTAATACCCTTCATACCAGCACCGAAGTACTTCTGCATGCGAAAATAGCGATAAATGGTCAGATAGCGATTACGTTCTCTTGCACTTTTCTTGTGAAATTCAAAACGGACATAGTCTATCGGCCTGGCACCATAGCGAAGCAGGCACCATGCCATATCAAGTTTCCAACGCAAAGTACTTCCACCGTAACTCCTGGCAACAATCTCAGACTGCTCACGAAACTCAGGGATAGCTTGTTTTAGTCTCTTCAAGACTGCCATGTCCTTTAGCCTTTCAGTTTCTGAATCAGATTCCAAATTGCCTCTGCCGAGTTGAAGTTATCGGGGTCCAGTTCGTTGATGCGAATCTGCACACCAAACACATCGTCAATCTCGGAGATAATGCTCACCACATCGAACGAGTCAAGCAGGCCGTCGTCGATCAGAGCGGTTTCATTCTCAAAGTCCACATCGGGGCGAACGCCCTTCAAGAGTTCTAATAACTTTTCCATATTGTTTAAAAATTTATAGTTTTATCATTGATAATGAGGATTTACCCACATACTTAAATCCTTTCTTCTCGTACATACTCACAGCGGCCTCGTTCTGATGCTGCACCCAGAGCATATATCTGGATTTCTCCGAGACCATATTGCGCTCCACAAAAGCATCCAGAAGGGCCTGCCCCACGTGATGGCCACGAGCCGTTTCTTTTACAGCCACGTGCGACACCCACGCCACATTGTTTTCTACGGTCTGGTGCAGCGCACCCAAGAACTGTGCCTCGCCCTCATTCTTTTTCCAGGCGAGCAAGACAGAATGATTAGCCAACAACCCTTCATAAACCTCTGGCGAGACGTAATCACCACTATACTTATCAAAAGACTGGTTGAAGAGTTCAAATGCAGTTTGCACACCAACCAATGTCTGTGCGGGCTGAACGATGATTTCATCATTCTGTACGGCAGGCTTCAGGTCTTTATACATCCCAGCATACTGGTCACGGACAAGATGCCGTTTGAAGCCGCACTTCTCTAAATAGGCCACCACTTCAGCAGGCTCACCGAGGTTGCCTCTGAAAAGGATTTCTGTCTCCAGCACTTCTTCATCCAGCGACAGGACTTCATCAAAGTCATTGAGGTAATAATACACTCTCCAGAAACCATCCTTCTTTACCAGCAGGAAAGCATTTTTATCGCCACAAAACTCATATAGGTTATCATGGATAATGATGTCCGCCGCTTCCCGCTGGATATAGTCGTTGGAGGCACAACCCTTCTGACCATATCGCTCAACGATCTCTTGGTATCGCGAGAAAGTCTCAATCTTTTTCAGCTTCATACATCTTCTTTAATTCAATTCGGTCTATCTTACCGTTCAGGTTGTACGGCATCTGCGCAAGATGGTCCACCACCTCGGGGAACATATACACGGGGATGCGCTCCTTCACGAGGTTGATGATATCCATCGGCTGCCCGTCAACAGTGGTATAGTACAGGACCAGTTTGTCGTTTTCGTGGTCAAAGATGCAAGCAGCATTAGTCACGCCTTCTATGGCATTCACAGCCACCTCAATTTCACCCAGTTCGATGCGGTTTCCCTTGTGCTTCACCTGGAAGTCTTTGCGGGACACAAACACCAGATTGCCATCTTCGGCAGGTTTTACCAAATCGCCCGTACGGTAGATAATATCGTTGAAGAGCGGGTTCAATGGATTCTGCACAAACACCTCGTCGGTTTTCTGGCGGTTGCCATAGTAGCCAAGTGCCACACCGGTTCCACGGACACAAAGTTCACCCACCTCACCTACTCCGGCTTCCGTATCATCATCTTTCAGCACCAGCACTTGCATATTCTGGCAGGCTTTACCGATGGGGATGTATTCATCGTCGGCATACTGACGTTTCACGTGAAAGTAGGTGCAGTCAACGGTAATCTCCGTCGGGCCGTACAAGTTGACGAACCGCACGTTTGGCAGCTTCTCTTGCCAAGTTCTGAGCTGTTTAGCGGGCATTGCTTCTCCGGCAAAGGTCACCAATCGCAGGTGTTCGGGCAAAGCCACATCCAAGATGTCGCTATTCCCTACCAGCACAATGGCGGAAGTTGCCCATAGAATGGCCGTAATCTTGCGGTCGTTCAGGAGCGGCATCAACAGTTTGGTGAAGGTGAAATACTTCTTCCCAATCACATTCAGCGTTGCTCCGCTCTTGATGCAGATGACGATGTCCTTCACCGAGCCGTCAAAGTAGAACGGTGTCTGGTTGCCCAGGGCATCCTTCTCCGTGAAGTCAAAGGTCTCCACCAACCAGTTAGCCAGATCTATCATTCCCCGATGCGAAATCACCACGCCCTTGGGAACGCCCGTCGAGCCGCTGGTAAAGATACTGTAAACAGGATCAAGGTCAATAATCTGGCTGCGGATAGCGGCCAGCGTATCCTTGTTCGCTTCTGCATCTTTCACTTCATTATAAAGGAACCGGGGGCCAGTAAACTCTATCTGGTCAAGCGTCTTAAGGTCTGCTTCCGTGGTGGCGACAGCTGCAATGGGTTTACAGACATCTGCAATCAGACGCACCCGCTCAAAAGGCATCTTGCAGTCAATCGGTACATAGAAGTTACCGCTCTCCACGGCTCCCATTGCCCCTACAAGACCTTCGATGCGGCGATCAACAAACACCAGCACGGCACGACGTATGGTGCTGTCCGTAGCCTGGGCTATTGCCGTTCCAATGCTTTCCGCCTGCTGAATCCACTGTCCGAAGGTAAGACTCAGTTTATCATCAGCCAGAGCTGTCTTGTCGGGCAAACGACTGGCGGTCTGCTCCAGGTAGTCAAGTATATTCGTTACCATTATTTCTTCTCGTAAAGTTGGTTAGGGTCGGTAATCAAACCGTCCTCATAAATCGCTTCGTCTTCAAAGATAGGCAGGATATCGTCGGTATTCAACTCAAAAGAGGTAGCTCCTAAGGAAATACCGATGCCAAAGCCGCAGGCCATCACCTTGATGGTCTTATTCTCCTTTTCGTTGCCATAGCGGTCGCAAAGCGACACGATGGCCGATGCTCCAGAAGTATTGCCATAGCGGTCGAGGGTGATAGGCATCCTTTCAAAATCTATCTTCGCCTTCTTTGCAATCTGCTTCAAGATATAGAGGTTGGCCTGATGGAATGCAAAGCAGTCATACTGGTCGGGCGTAGTCTCCGTTTGGGCAAAGAAGTCTTTGATCAGGCGAGGCACATCAAACACCGTGAAGGTGAACACCGACGTTCCCTGAATGAAGGAGTTCATCAGCGTTCTGGGGTTTCCGTCCTCGCACATCACAACCTCTTCGCTGGCGTGAAGGTTTCTGTATCCGCCACCGGGGATAATCATATAGCGGTATCCGCTGCCGTCGCTTCGCACCAAGGCATTGATCTCATCCTTCGGGTCATCCGTCTTCTCCAGCAGCATCACTGCCCCGGCCTCACCGAAGAGCATAGCCGAGCTTCGGTCTTCGGGATAGACCGACTTTCCGGCCGTGTCACCCACAAAGAGCAACGCTTTCTTGATATCGCCTGTATTCATTATGGATGCAACAGTCTGCATTCCCACTACCAGCGATGAGCAACCCAGAGAAATGTCATAGCAGACAGCCTCTTTGGGGATTCCCAATCTATATTGAAGGACAAATGCCGTGGCCGGTCTGCGATAGTCGGGGCTGTGCGACGAGAAGATGCAAGCACCAATTTCTGACGGGTCAACGCCTTTATGAGCGAGCAGTTCCTGAGCAGCCCGGAATCCCAGGTCGCTACAGGTCTGATGCTCCAATGTGCGATGCGAAGCACGAACGCCCGTCATCTGCATAAACTTCTCTACTTCTTCGTCTCCGAACAGCGGCTTGTAGGCCTCTGTCTTAACTTCATTCTTAGGCACGGCACAGGCAATGCCGGCTACACGGATGTTGTTAAACTTGAAAAATGCCATATCTGTTAAAAATCCATTTTCTTTGCAGGGTTGCCAAAAACCGTCGTCCCTGCTTTTACGTTACTAATCACTACACTTCCGATACCCACCGTCGCACCATCGCCAATCTTCTTTGAAGGCGCGACCAATACGCCACAGCCCATATAGACCATCTTGCCACACTGGACGTGGCCATTGAGCGCACACTTGCCACTCAACGTAGACCACTCCCCCACACTGGCATCGTGAGCCACACTGGAGCCCAAGATGGATGCGAAGTCTCCCACCGTCGCATTGGCACTAATCACGCTATTGGGGGTAATCACCACACCTTCACCGATGGTGCAATAGGTATGCAACATGGCTGAAGGATGGATCAAAGTAGCAAACTTTGCACCTTTTTCCTTCAACTGTTCAACTACCTTCTTCTTGACAGCTGGGAATGCTAACGCACAGACAAACTCTTCGTTCTCTGCCGGTTGCCATTCCTGAATGGTTCCAATCACTTTATAATCACAAGGGTATCCTTCAAGGGCATTCAGATTGTCATCTACAAAGCCCTTCAAGTCCCAGGTCGGTTTCTGTCTGTTGATGTCCTCGATGTATTTAACCATTTCACGGCCAAATCCACTCGCACCAACAATTATCAGTTCTTTCATACTATCTTAATTATGTCCGTTAAACGCCTCCATCGTCGCGGCTGTGGCGGAGTTGATGTCCTTCCGCATCAGCACGTTCTTGATGGTGATGAAAATCACTTTGATGTCCGTCCACAGCGTGCAGTGGTCCACATACCACACGTCCAACTTGAACTTCTCCGTCCAGCTGATGGCATTACGGCCGTGGCACTGTGCCCAGCCGCTGATGCCGGGCCGCACCTCGTGGCGACGCATCTGTTCGGGCGAATACAGCGGCAGGTACTTCGGCAGCAGCGGACGAGGCCCTATCAGCGCCATATCGCCCTTCAGCACGTTGATCAGCTGCGGTAGCTCGTCGATAGATGTCGAGCGCACAAACCGTCCCACCTTCGTCAGCCGCTGTGCATCCGGCAGCAGATTTCCCTCCGCATCCCGCTCGTCCGTCATCGTCTTGAACTTGATCACCTTGAAGATCTTCGCATCCTTGCCGGGACGCTCTTGGAAGAAGAATGCACCGGCACCCTTGTTAGCAAAGTGCAACCATATAGCGATGATAATCAGGAACCACCCTATCAGCAGCAATGCCAACAGGGCAATGCAGAAATCAAAGAGTCTTTTGAAAAAATGCTTGTACATATTTATTTAAGTTCTTCAATTATGGCCGCTTTCACGCCTCTCCGTTTCATTTCAGAAGTAATCCCAACTTTATTAACAATTGTGCAATCTTTTACTTTATGATTCCCGAAATAAATCAATGGATACTTGATAGAATCATCATCATGAACTATTTCGCATTGTTCAAAAGAGAAACGGCCCTTCTGGTCTACTCCTGATGCGACATTATACAACTTCGACTTTTTAAATGTTAGTTGTTTATCTCCTTTGTTATACACCGTGCATCCATCCAAAAGCGTACACTCGTGGAATTCATATTTGGACTCAGCCCCTGCTCCCCCTAAAATAAACGAGCAGTTAGAAAATGTACACCTTTTAAAGCCAGCGTTTAACTTAAACGCATATCCAGAGAAGCCCTGATAAACGGACCCGTCATTCATTCCCCGAATATTCTTAAATTCACAGTCGACAAAAGAAGCAGGTGAATAATTATCGCCGACAATACAGTTTCCGTATTTTTCGGACAGACCTGTTAACTGCCCAATAAACGAACAATTTCGGAAAGTAGTTCCCTGCACATAATGCAGCTTGGTTCCCATATCAAAATAACAATCCTCAACTGTTGTCTTTCCGCAATTTATTGGCGTCTTATTGAATACACAATTCTTAACTAATTTTTTTCCGTTTTCATACGGAATCAGATTTGCGATTTGGAAATAACTACCTTCAATCTTTGAATCCTTTATGCAGAATTCGGAAGGATCCGGAATGCTTGTATTCGACGCCGTTATTGTTGCTTTTGTGCAATCATAAAAATGACAATTGGCTATCATTATAGCTCCGTGTCCCCCGGCCTTATCTTCATATTCCATATCAATCCCCGTTTGAGGTAATGTGCCAACAATCCCATCATGCGTACCTATGTGATGAACCGAGGAATTAAACACTGTAATCCCATCTGAAGACCCCATAGTAATACCGTTTCTACGGCAAATACTGATATCACACTTATTTATCTCTGCTTTAGCATGAAGGATGCCCCCCTCTTTCTTATAGCTGGATATTCTGATTCCATCGCCTGTCATATAGGAGATATTCATATTCTTGATATACCCTCTCGACCCTGTGATGTCAATACCATGTCCCCATTCATGGGAGCTCTTCTCTATTGCACCTTTATACAAAACAGGGGAATAATCATGGGTCTTTGCATCTCCGATAATAGTTCCATTCTCGATTCCGAAAGACTTGCAATTATAGAATAAACAGAATGTGTACTTCGTGCTATGATTTCGATTGAGGATAATTCTGGAATCATTCATGTCTATAAATACTTTCCTGCAATTGCGGAAATAGAGTATAGTGGATGATTCCTGAGGAAGTTTCCCATGCCCTCCATTACTATCATCCTCAATAGAAACAGTATATACTGCACCTTTAGGGAAAATAACTATCCCACCTCCATTTGCATTCACATCAGCCGACAAACGCTCAAATGCTTCTTTATCTACACCATATTCTGCTACATAAAATCGCTTATTGACACAGCTGGCAAAACAAAGATTCGTATAGGAAAATGAACATAAAGCAAATGTTAAAAAAAAAAGTGCTATTTGAAGTCTTGTTTTCATCTACTAAGGTTATTGATTTCATTCAAATAGGCCTCGACCACAATTCTTCTATCAAATTCTCTTTCGACCTTTTTACGAGAAGCAAGTCCCATTAAGCGTTTCTGATCATAGGGTAGTTTTATAAACATCTCTATTTTGTCAGCGACATCAGAACCATCTTGCTGCTTGACGACAAAGCCATTAACCCCATCCTCTACAATTTCTCCACAACCAGGTCTGTTCGTTGTAATGATTGGACGGCCGGCGGCGCAACTCTCCAACAAAACATTCGACATTCCTTCCGGATAAAAAGATGGGTGTACCGTACAGCACGATTTTCCAATATATGGACGGACATCCGCTTGTTTGCCATGGAATACCACAACCTTTTCCATTTGAAGTTTTTCTATCCGCTCTTCGTAGTCATCCTCACAAGTGCCTAATATATGGAATTCTGTATTGGGATATTTCTTCTTTATTATTTCTGCAGCCATCAGATACTCCTCAATCCCTTTCTCCCTTAAAAGACGACTAATAAAAATAAAACGCAATGGCTCTTCTTTTGATGGATAGTCTTGGAATATATGCTGCTGAAGATTCACCCCCGAGCCAGGAATCAGACGTTGCTGTCCACCTACCATTTTATGCCCCTTGCAGAATTCCATATTCGCTCTATTTTGGAAGAACGTGACTTTAGTCTTCCGCAGTCCAATTTTATAGAGCAGTATTGTCAGCTTCTGCAAAAAACCAGGATTCTCTACCGCAGAGCCGAGCCCTGTCACATTAGCAATTTGAGGGATTCCGCATAGCTGACACGCCATTCCTCCATAGATATTGGGTTTTATGGTATAACTCAAGACTACGTTTGGCCTTTCATTTTTCATCAGTTTCCTGTAATACAGAACCAGCGAAACATCCTTTATTGGATTTTTTCCTTTTCTGTCAAACTGGGCGTCCACCAACTTGCATCCTATATCTTCGAAATAGGATTTTCTTGCTTCAAATGGCGCTGAAATAACAATCTCATGCCCCACATCTATTAAGGCTTTCACAACCTCTTTACGGAAAGCATAGAGACCACCATAATGATTAGTCAAAATTAAAATCTTCATAGTTGTTTAATTATTTTAGCGGGATTACCAGCCACAACACAATTATCAGGCACATCTTTTACCACTAAGCTGCCAGCACCAATGGTGACATTGTCTCCGATTGTTATTCCGCCAATGATGCAGGCATGGCAGCCAACAGTCACATTGTTACCTATGACAGGTCGACGACCATCTTTCTTTCCTATTGTCGTACAGTGGATACATGAAAAACCATCACCGATAGACTCTGCATTCAATACCGTCGAATATGGATGAGCTATCAGAACTCCTTTCCCTATTTTTGTCGAATCTGGTATTATAAAGGATGAGCAACCTGGTCTCCACCAACCTATCAGCAGTGTCCATACCGGACCGATTCGGTAATAGAATAGCTTTCTGTAGTAACTATTATTATGCAGACAATAAAGCAATAGTAATGGACCAGATATGCTTATGCTTATCTGGTCTCTGATTCTCATGAGGTCAGTATTAATTATTACTCTCTTTGACCTGTAAAAAGCATACACAACTATATGCAGAATGTAGAGCCAGAAGAATATAAGAGATCCTACCAGCCTTATAATATCACGAAGCTTTCGTTTCTGTGAGTTTGTCATTTTGGTATATGAGTTTCTTGAAATGTATTCAAATTGATTTAATAACCTTAGCCGGAACTCCTCCAACAATTGAATTAGACTCTATATCTTTCGTAACAACGGCACCAGCAGCAACAATGCTTCTACTGTGAATAGTAACACCCGCCATTACTCGAACGCCACATCCGATCCAGACATCTTCTTCAATAATCACGCGTTTCATTTCTACAGGATTATACTTTATAGGAGTTGAGAGTTCATTCCACGTATGGTCAAAAGATAATATTGAAGATGCATGCGCAATTGATACATTATTATGGATTTCAACACCTCCAATGGCATCAATATAACAAAATGGATGGATTGAGATATTGTCACCGAGGGTTAATTCTTGTATATTCTCAAGTATAACCATTTCCTTAACTGCTACATTCATTCCGCAATGCTTAGCCAACGACTTTATCAAAACATAGCGCCAGGCAATGCCTTTTTTCCCTTTTATATTTCTGCTACTTAGCAACATCTTTTCCCTAATCTTACGGGGTAAAAGATTAATTAAAGAAACCACTATTGATATGTATCTCTCGTTCTTTTTAAATATAGATCTTCCTGTTGTCATAGGACTATCGATTAACTAGCGCATAAAACTCATTATGCAATTTATTACGGACCGTGTTTATAGCAAGTTCCTTTCTTGCAAACACATTTGCAGCATGAGCATTTTCTAAAATACTTTGTGGATTGTTAAGCAATTCAGACAATATCCTCTCTAATTTTCGAACATCTGTAACAACTATAGTTCCTGGGACATTAGCCAAATAATCAATTGACGCTAAACTATCTGGACCAATTGCCATTATCATAGCCCCGGATTGCATACAATCTGTAATCTTTGTTGAAAAAGAATACCGGACAACATCCATTTGTTTTTGATCAAAAGATTCAACATGTAGTACTATATCGGCAGCTTTCATTATCCTAATAATCTCTGCATATGGTTTAGCAGGAAATAGATTAGATACCCCATCCACATTAAGTTGTAACCGCTTCTCTTCATCCAAACTAGTTGCCGTATAAATTTCTAGATAGCATTTCTTATTACTCATCTGGTTAACAACTTCAAGTGCCGATACCAACTCAAGAAGAGTGTTGTCGCGACCGAACAAAAGGTTACCGGCATATACAATCCTCAACGGGTTGTTAATGATATGCTTAATCTCACCAACATCACAGCCTTTAGTAAGTACATTGAAATCCAAATGCATAATCTTAGAATACCAATCACACATCTTCTGTGTGATGCAATACCTCTTACTGGATAATGATGCTAAATCATAAAGCCTTCTATTACGTTTTCTCGTGATAAAATCATTATTCTCTACTCCTAATACATAGTGGTTATCCACAAAGTAAGATACTATTGGAATATTATATTGTTCTTTTATATACTTGACTACACCATAATTAAAAACGTCTGGAACCCCGAAACAAAAAATGATATCGGGGTTAGCTTCTTGCACAAAGGCCTTTAGTTTTCTATTAAGCCACAGTTTACTTGAATAAATAATTTCATATAGTAGCGAAAGTAGTTTTATCTTCTTTGAAACATTCTTTAAATAAATTTCTGCTTTTCGACTAATACTCTCAGATCCATTATCTGGTATTTGATTATTTACAGCGAACCGACGACCAATTCTCCATGGCGTTATAAAGTTTTTCAATATATTAGTAGGGGCCACTGTAAAATACTCTCTACAGCACATGTTATTGGGAAGAGCGTCTCGGCAATACAATGTATAAAAAACAGCCCCGGGCCAATCTGAAAAAATATTTGTCAATGTGTTACCACTTGATATAGTATCATCCCATGCTTGATTGGTAACTATAAGTATCCTCATCGTATTCTTATTTCTTAATGATTTTTATTATGGCACTACTTACATATCGTTTCTCATCCTTGGTCATTCCCAAGAGCCATACGAACAAAAGCACCCACAAAACATCCACCACGCACAGACCGAGCGCCAACCATATATTACTGGAATATCTTTGCAAATAAAAAGGCAAGGTCGGAGCTAATATGCATATAGGAATCAGTGGCAGAATAACTTGCTTGAAATACTCGCCTATTCTCAAATCACACAGCTTATTACAGAAATAGACATAAAATATGTAATGAATCGTATGACTTACAAGTATAAACACCGAAACAACATAGGGAGGCCAGCCTGCCTGTAAGGCAAAAAAACTGGCAATCAGCTGTATCACAAAAACTACTGCGATGGAAATTTGTAACCCTTTAATATTACCATTCGCAGAAACAGAAGTGCCAAGAGGCGAAGCCAAAGCATCAGCCAAGTATGCAAGTAGCACAAATAAACAAAACTCTTTCGTATATTTGGGAACCTCAACCAACCAAGCCCCTAAAAGGGTATCCAGATTAAATAAAATGGGAATAACCAAAACCAACAAAAGATAGAATGAGAACTTAGAAGACCGGTAAAGGAGAGAAAAATGATTCTCCGTCTCGCCTGCAGCATAACTTTTAGTCAACTGTGGTTTAAATGCCGTTTGAAAGTTTACCAAGAAAGTGTTGACTGCATTATATACCTGTGCTGCAATTCCACGAGCTGCATTCACGGAAACAGAATAAGATTGGTTTAAGAAAATATTCTCGCCCTGCATTGTCACCGTTCGAGATCCGTTACTCAGCAGCGTCCATCCGGAAAAAGAAAGCATCTCTTTAAACAAGAACTTGTCCCACAACCAATCATAATGGCATTCCGCGAATTTCAAGTTACAGTATATCTTATAAATCAAGTTAATGACGGTTGTCGATGCAAAGTACAATAACACATACAATATTAACTTGTCAAAAACAAATAATTGTAAGAAAAACACAATTCCTAACTTAAGAAAAGCTTCTCCAACACTAATATACGCATAGAAATTCATTCGTTCATGGGCAATAATAGAGGCGTTGTCAGGAGTTCTTAGCAGTTGTATGATTAAAGTAATGATTGAAATCTGATACACCCAAAATGCCGCCGTCTCCCGTCCTATTGGAATATTCAGTTTGTTATTGACATACCAAAGTCCAATGGTTTCTCCTATCAATAACAAAAACAATGAGAACAAGAAAAAAATATTGTATCCCATTACATAAACGCGATGGTATAGAGCATAATCTTTCTTTCCCAATGCAACGTTAAAAAAACGTTGCATTGCACTTACTAGTGAAGAGCTAATGAAAGAGAAAAGAGCAATGATACCACCAATAAGGCTATATATTCCATAGTCATCAATTCCCAAAACTGCAAGAATAACCCTTGATGTATATAGCGTCACCGCCATTAAAAGAATCATTCTTACATAGAGCAGTATCGTATTTTTAGCAATGAGTTTTGAATTTATAGGCATTATTCTATGATTATTTATTGCCAGAAGAACGAGTATTTAAACGACCCACTATTGAAACTTAATAAAATAAGTGCGGCTATCGAAACATAATATAGTAATAGTCTGTTACCTTTAAAGCCCAATGAATCTAAAGTCATTGGAACCAAGACCATCATATAAAGAGTAAAATACTGCCCTATACGAATCATAGTGCCGTCAAGCGAAATGAGAGGAACCGTCATCGTCAAAAGCGGCAACATGATATATAAAAGTGCAGTTGTTCTATCATTCATTACTTTATCTTTCTTGATTGCCAAAAAGCAGAAAAAAGAAAGTAATTCCATCAAGATGATATATAATGCCCCACCACCTTTTGACTCTATTTGTCCATATGCTGAATAATAGTCATTAGCGAGAAAGGAGGCCATAAAAGACATTATGGCGTCTGAGTATAAAGCCACAAAGGGGATTGTAACAAAAGACAGTAAATGGATAGTTTTTAAATAACGACGACTAATAAAAGAAAATGCGGGAACTAAAAGGAACAATAGAGCTGAAATATGTAAAACTGAAGCTAACAGAATCACCAATACGGATTGTATTTTCTTACCCTTTCCTAATGACAAAAAAGACATGAACGTGAACCCCGTTGCCAATTGCTGACGAATACCCGACAATGCAATAATCTGAAACAAGGCCACATACAAGGTAAATGCAAATACCAATTGAAGAATATGACTTGAATAACGATATAAAATCTTTCCAAGAGGTATATAGAATACCAATGCTGCGATAAAAAGGAAGAAATTAAAGTCGGTAGATATTAACTGTACGAGTTTGACAAACACAGCAAATCCAGGATCCTTTCCTTCTCCTAACTGATATGATGCATTAAAGGAGTTGAAAACATCCCCCCAGCTCATATCATTAATGGAAAGGAACGCATAATAGTAGTTTTCAGTATCTGGTCCAACACTGATGCTCCTCAAACTTGATTCAAGGATAAAAAGTACAATCATTAAGATGACGTACCATTTTCGCTTCTTTCCATCGACATCCTTTCCTGTGCCAAGGAGAAATCCAAGGAGAATGACTAATGAAAATAAAGGTATTTTGATGTCCATCATATGCTCAAGTCAAGACCTATAACAACTGTTCTTTAGGAATCTCCTTCCCGTTATGATGATTCTCAATAATCGCCTTGAAGTTGTCCACCAAACGATCCATGTTGTTCAGAGACTTCTCATCCAAATTATGAATATATTCAAATGCATTTTGGCGCAGTTCTTCCGCCTTCTGGCTATTGCCCATCAATATAAGCATCTTACTAGCCAGCTCTTCGACGTTCCCTTTTTCTGCAATCAACACGCACTCCTTATCCCGATTAAGTTCAGGTGTCCCTGTTGTTTTATAACACACAACAGGAAGCCCAAAACGCATTGCCTGTAGTTGGGTTCCTGATATGTGATCGACTTTACTTGGTAAGACGGCGAAACGTCCATTCTGCAAGTGCTGGAACAAATCATTCTGTATGGGGAAGAATGGTGTAAAAGACACATTTTCATTCAAACCGTTCTGCTTTATCAACGTCTTTATTTCCTCACGAGTATTATCAGGACCGCCATCTACCAGGTTAAGCTTCACCTCAGGGTATGACTTCTTAACAATTGCTAACGCCTTAATGCAATCATGGAACCCTTTGTCAGAACTAAGGTGAAGAGCGAAGTTGATAAAATCATATCTCTTTTTACTCACATGCTCGGGTTGGAAATTCAAAACACGAGGCCATTGAAAACTGAAAATGTAACCTTGATAATTTAGCTGCTTAAGTAAATTAAAGTGTTTGTCCGAATATACACCTAAGTATTTCTGCGTTTCTATAATTTTCATCTCCGTGGTCGCATTCTTTGATTCAGGAGATGAAAACTCCGGATTATTATAAATAGTCTGGCATAATACGTATATGGGATAGCCTTTTAGCCCCAATATAGTACTTGAATAATAAGCATTCTCTGCACCTACCAGCAGCACCAAGTCTGGCTTAATCCTGTCAATAGCTCTTTTGACATGAGGAGTCATTGGATTGAGCCGCCTCCATAATTCATCACTCGGAATAACTCTTTTTAGGAACGTTGCATATTCGGGCTTCAGAAAGGTATAATGTATCTGATTATCAACAAATGAGACTTCACTTTTAGTAAGACCGCCATGAGCTGATATCACATAAAGATCTATATCATTCCTTTTCTTAACAGACTCAATAATATTAGTATCCCAAGGGGCTATATCACCATACCCTTGTCCTTTCCCTGGCATTCGCATTAGCTTTCTAACGAAAGCGTACAGTTTACGTTTCCCTAACGGTAGATGGCTTCGAACTTCCGCATTCGAGAAATGACAGATCATTGCCACTTTTAATTTCTTATTCTCCTCCATCTTAAAACACTTTAATCATTTTCAAATACTCCGGCCATTCGCCCATATCCTTCCAACTATGCTCGCTGACCGGAAAACAACCGACCCTTCCACCACGAGCTCTCACCTTTTCCATCAAATCAGTGATGTGGAAGAACTCGCCTTCTGGGATCTCGTCTATCACTTCCGGATTCAAAATGTAAACCCCCGTATTCACCTGATAGGTCTGCTCGGGTTTTTCTTTCAGATTTATCATCAGACCGTCTTCCCCAGTTTCAATCACGCCATACGGAATCTTGAAACTCTTTAACATCGTCACAATAGTCATATCATTATTGTTACTGATATGATAATCATAAACATCGCGATAGTCCTGTTCGTTGATGCTGTCGCAATTAGAGACGAAAAAAGGTGTTGTTATTTTGCCTTTTAAAAGAGAAACGCTACCAATAGTTCCAAGGGGTTTGTCTTCCATAAAAAACTCCACATCATACTTATGGTCCAGCTGGCTCAGATAGTACTTCATCATATCGGCTTTGTAGTTTACCGACATATAAAACTTATGGCATCCGATGCTCTCAAACTGGTCCAGGATGACCTCCAAGATAGTCTTCTCTCCAACTGGAACAAGTGGTTTGGGAATGACGTTCGTAATGGGTTTCAGCCGAGTCCCTTTGCCGCCTGCCATAATCACCACGGGCAAGTCAATCTTAGAACGGTTATCTATGTTGGGCGTTTCTGAAAGCACTTCATCCCAAAAGACGACATCTACCAAATGCCCTTTATCATCAACGACCGGCATCAACTCTGCCCGCTTTTCAAGCATCCACTCTTTTATCTTCTCGCGGTCGTCGCCTACGTGAGCATACCGTTTCGACGTGTTGTCAATAACTTGCCTGATGGGTGTATCAAAAGGCGTGTGCGCAATGATGGCCCGCTGCAGGTCACCATTGGTGATAATGCCCAGGAATTGCTCTCCATCGAAGGCCAAAAGCAATTTCGTGAAACCTTCATCCATCAGCCGCATTGTCTGGATGATGGAAGTCTCAGCAGAAACTATTTTCTTGCGGACTCGTTCTAAATACTGCATTTCTATTTCTGTTTTATATTTCTCTGTAACCCAGCAACTTTACTTTGTTCTGTTCGTAACTCTCCGGGTGCTTAGTCTTCCATTGTTCCACTATCTGGTTGTACACGGCCTGATTGTATATGCGCTTTCCAATCCAAAACTCACAGAGCGTCTTGCTGAATTCTTTCTTGAACTTCAGAAGTGAGTCGTCTTCATTGCCCGTTGTGCCACCACCAAAATGAAACCACTTACAGCCACCTTCCTTAGCCTTTTGGATGGCATACCAGAGTATTAGATTGTTCGGTGCGTATCTGGAATACTCCCTGTCGCGGGCAGAGAGATGGTAATGGGCGTAGTCCTTGCTGAACATAAACATAGAACCGGCTATTGCTTTCCCGTTAAGCATCGCCAAGCAGAGCATACTCTCATCTTTGAATGTCTGTTTATACTCATCATAGTAGCTCTTGGGAAAGAAGTAAAAGTCTTCGGCGTGGAGGTCAGTCATTGTGCCGTCATATAGTTGACGGAACGTCTCATAGTCATCGCTCTCCACAATAGTCACGCCTTCTTTTTCTGCCTTGCGGATCATATTGCGGTTCTTCGAACTTATCTGATTCATCCAGATATCATCATCCGTCAGGTCCAAGGCCACCGTATGGCGACTGAAAAAGGACTTCATCTGAGGGGACGCAAGATGTTGGTTGTTCAGCAGCGGATGGAAACGGGTGAATTCAGCAACAATGTCATTCTCCTGGCAATAGGCTTCAAATGCTTTCCAGAAGGTAGTGATGAAATCTGCATCCTCTGATGAAGTGATGATGCCGTTGTATCCGTATGCCCCCTGAATGTCAAAGTATTCCTTTTCCAACTCATATCCTAATGATTTGATGGGGTTAATGAGGAAAGGATACAACACCCGCTCTTTGTCCCTCTCGAAGATGAAACAACGAGCCTCACCGTCCCCGTAGTTCTGGTAAAGGGAATAGTATTCTGGGGTGAAATACACGTCACGTCGGTTTGGAGGAAACTTATCAAGTACCGCCTGCCACGCGTCTGTATCCGCTAAACTCAGAATTGTATATGTCATTGTTTACTGTATTATCATCCGGTTCATCAATCGAAAACGATGAACAGTAGTAAAGAATTGTTTTGACCAAACTTTCGGTCGAATTCATCAGGTAACCCAGCCCTAGATATATAATGCGATAGTTGAGTCAACAAAATGCCATATCTATTAAAAACCCATTTGCTTTGCAGGGTTGCCAAAGACTTTGGTCCCCGGTTTTACTTTAGTAATCACTACACTTCCAGCGCTAACGTACGCATCGTCACCAACATTGCTAAGAATCACTGAATGGCTGCCCAGAAAAACCCTTTCCCCGATTTTAGCTGTAGGGACATTGGTAAATCCAGTTGTTGTGGAATAATCGCCAATTACAACATCTTGCCCAATCATTGAACCTGCAAGATGCACGTAATTTCCTATTACAGAGCAGTCACCCACTGTCGTACTTCCACCTATGACGCAACCTTTCCCAATAACGGCAGTCTCGTTGATGCGAGCGAGCGGATGAATGAGTGAGACAAATTCGGCTCCCCTAGAAGTCAGTATTGTAACAAACTTCTCTTTCTTCTTTGGGTCTGCTATGCCCAAAGCAAAAACCTCATTTTCTGAAGGTTGATACTCTTCTATGACGCCCAATAGGGGAAGGTCAATTTTAAATTGACGAGGATCATCGCCATAATTACCTAAGTATCCCTTGATATTCCAGTTGCCAATCTCTTTTGCAAGATAATAAGCTTCTCTTCCAAAGCCTCCGACTCCTATGATAACTAAATCCTTCATATTAAACTCAATATTAAGTCCATATCTGTTTTATTATACCTCTGATCGCAAATCAGCGACAACTCGTGTTCTGCCATAATCTTTCCTCTTTTCACATCCATCCCCTCCAAAGGCCAATGTACAGGACAAAAGTTTTTTTTCTGAAACATTGCTCTACGAACTACATCCCTATTAGTTAGCAATATAGGGACGAAGAGAGGAACATGGTCATCTTGAAGAGGAAGCATTGGGGTAATTCCGATTTCAGCCAACTTCTCTATTAAATACTTAGCATTGCTGAGACGACGAGACTTTACTTGCTCCTCATCAACTGTGGACAATAACCTTGCAGCGATATTACTCATTCCTCTTTCCAATTCATTGTCTATCAACGATTCTCCTTTTTCAAAAAGTTCAAGATAGATATGGTCATCGAAGTTTCCTTCACGCATGGACTTTAATAGCCCTGCTGCGGCCTTGTATTGGCCAAAGGTATTCGGGGTATTTGTTTGGGTGAGCTTTCGTTTAGATTTGACAAGCCCACCATCGGGAATAGCAAAAGTCTTTCTAAGGCTGGTAAACTTGAAGTCAACATCACCAAGGGGTTTCTTGAATTCGAAATATGCCTGCACATCATCCTCAATGATGATAGCATTTTCATCTACACTACGAATTGCATGTATCTGTGACGTCAGATCTTTCAATCCGAAATAGTTAATAAGTAAAGTTGCTGAACCTTTCTTATAGAGCTCAATGAAAGATCCTATCTCTAATTCCAGTTGCTCGTCAATAGGGTAAAATGAATAATCAAATCCAAGAACCTTTATAGGAACAAGTATAGAACTACAAAGATAGTCTGGCAGAAGAATGTGGCTGACTTTTTCTTCCTGCTTAAGATATTTCAGTATTTGATATAGTGCAGCCCTACCTGATGAATATGCATATACATCAGGGAGCATTACATGTCTGTTCTGTGCATTCAGCACATCAGTTACTGATATCTGAAATTCACCGCCAATCATTTACTTTTCAATCAAATCCTTTATTGCCTCACAGATGAACCGAACATCATCTTCAGTAACATACGGACCAGCGGGAAGACACATTCCTACCTTGAACAGGGATTCACTGACACCGTTGAGGTAGGCCGGAGAATTTTTATAAACAGGCTGTTTATGCATCGGTTTCCAGAGTGGACGACTCTCAATGTTCAAGGCATCGAGACCCATGCGCATAGCTTCAACATTGGTATTAGGCTCGCAGTCGGTATGAGCGCTCTCGGCGGCATGGATAACACCTGCAGCACCACCCACAGCACCTGTAACGATTTGTTTGTAGGCATTCTCCTGACCTTTAACCTTGAGATTCTCATCAAGTTTTATGGTGCAGAGCCAGTAGTTGGAATCGTATTCTCCTGTAGCCGGCTGCGAATGAATGGTAATGCCAGGAACATCCTTCAAGAGTTCCTCATATAGTTTCTGCACTTTCTTGTGGTGGGCGATATGCTCGTTTACAATGGTCATCTGGCCACGGCCGATGCCAGCGCAAATGTTACTCATACGATAATTGTAGCCTATCTTTTCATGCTGATAGTAAGGGTAGCTCTCACGATACTGTGTGGCATACATCATAATCTCGCGCCAATCATCCTCGTTGGCCGTAATCAATGCTCCGCCACCAGAGGTGGTGATCATCTTATTGCCATTGAAAGACAGAACGCCATACTTGCCGAACGTTCCCAATACCTGACCATTAAACTTGGAACCAAAGCCCTCGGCCGCATCTTCAACAACAGGGATGTCATAGCGGTTGGCTATTTCCATGATTCGGTCAATCTGGTATGGCATACCATACAGCGCCACCGGCACAATGGCAGCAGGTTTCTTGCCTGTCTTAGCTATACGGTCATTGATGGCTTCCTCCATCAAGTCGGGATCAATATTCCAAGTGTCTCTTTCGGAATCTACGAAAACTGGCGTTGCACCTAAATAGGTAATAGGATGCGATGATGCACAAAACGTGAACGTCTGCACAATTACCTCATCGCCAGCCTTCACTCCTGCAGCTATCAGTCCAAGGTGGACAGCTGCTGTTCCAGAAGAGAGAGCGACGACTCTTTTGTTCTGACCGACAAACTCCTCAAGGTCTTTTTCAAAACCATTCACATTAGGGCCAAGAGGGACTACCCAGTTGGTTTCGAATGCTTCTTGCACAAACTTCTGCTCATTTCCGGAAAGGTGACAGAGGCATAAGAGTATTCTTTCTTTTCTTCTTTCCATATTAATCAATTACATTTTTTGATCCAAATTTTTGCCAGTTTCCTCATGTTGGAAATTGGGCAAAAAATCTTTTATCGCATCTACAACCTGTGCTTTGGTGAAGTCGTCCTTGTGGAAGATGGATTCCAATTCTTCAAAGAAAGAATTGACTTCGGTCATGGGGCGACGAGCAGTTTCCTCTACAACGCCAAGAGCCTGAAAGCGCTGCATGTCGATCTTCTCGCCAGGGACGTAGAACTCCTCATAGGCTTTTTCACCGGTGGTGTCAGAGGTGAAGTACACCGTGGGGTACTTCGGGAGTTGAGAGTTGAGAGTTGAGAGTTGAGAGTCAGTTAAATCAAGTTGAGAGGCTTTGTGTTTAGCTTCTTCGTCGGTAGCACAGGGGTCTTTTTCAAGACCGTTGGCGGTGACAAATCTATCGCAGATGCTGCTGAAAGTGAGCATTTGGTCTTCACCAAGTTTTGGGAAGAAGACTTCACCTCCCTTGCCGAGGATGCAGGCAAGCATACAAATCTGGCCAGACTCCTCAGGCGAGACGAAATAGCGTTTCACATCACTAGGAGCTGCCAAAGGCTGCTTCTTCTGCAGACGATGGATCCAGCCGTCAGGCAAGGAGCCATTGCTAAAGGCGACATTGGCAAAACGGGCTGTGGTGACCTTGAACTTATCGTTATAGGCCATCACGAGATCTTCCATGATGCGTTTGCTGGCTCCCATGATGTTGACAGGGTTGGCAGCCTTGTCTGTAGAAACGCAGAAGAAGTGCTTGGGAGGATACTCGCAGAGCAAGTCCATCAGCTTCTTCGCTTTGATATCGTTATTCTCGATGAGTGCCTGTACGCTGTAACGATCCTTTTCTGAGCGAACATGCTTATGAGCAGAGAAGTTGGCAACAATATCGAAGCCCTTCTCCTCGCGGAAGATTCGCTCGAAGATGGGATCAGCGAAATTCAGCGTGTAGCAACGGAACTCGTCAGGAACATATAGCCCATACGTAGAGCGGACGTCACGCACTAGCTCTGCCAAGCCATTTTCATTGAGATCAACAACGACTACGCTTTTCGGCTCGAATCGCAATACGGCCTTGATGAAGCTAGAACCAATGGAACCTGCTCCACCGATAACACAAACGCTTCTACCTTTTATCTCCTCCGTCAGTTTCTCTTTGTTTGCCTCTATATCGGCAGCAAACATGCTGACAGGACGAAAAGTAACGCTATCTGAAATGAATTTATCTAAGTTGAACATAATTGTCTATTATCATTTTCCACACGGATAAGTTTACGATAATGTGTCCAGGGAAGTAATTTTGGACGCGCTGCGTCAACAATCTTTTCCCTATCGTAGAGCTATGCTAAGCGACGAGGTCGCAGTCTATACGCTAAGCGCAGTTTAAAGTGTAAAGCCCTGCGGGCGGGTAAAGAGCCAAAGGCTCGGGTAAGGCAGCAGAGCTGCGAAATTCATGTTCCAAGAAATATCCCTCGTTTCTCAGTTATTTGTCTCTCCTAATCCCAAATTTTGGCCCTCTTTTCGTAGTTCCTGTGCAATCAGAATGGAGCGATTGAGTTTATCTATAAACCACTGCTTATCTGGTAGAACTGTGAGATACTGGGCAACTTTGATGTTTGGCTCATCAAGCATCATCAGTTCTATATGCTCGGTATTGCCCTCACTGCACAGTAAGAGTCCTATTGGTTCTTCTTCGCCTAGCTGACGCTCGTAGCGATTAAGATACTTAAGGTACAACTCCATCTGGCCTTTATATTCTGGTTTGAACTTTCCTAATTTCAAATCAATTGCCAAAAGGCGATGAAGCTTACGATGATAGAACAGTAGGTCAAGGGCATAGTCTGTTGAATCAATCGTAATACGCTTCTGTCTCTCCAAAAAGGCGAAATCCTGCCCAAGTTCCATAATGAAACGCTCCAGTTGCTCCACCACGGCATCTTCAAGCTCTGATTCGGAATATCCCCTTGACAGGCCAAGAAAGTCGACCACATAACTACTTTTTAGTATCAGTTCGGGCGACAGTTCACCTTCCATTGATTTTACTAAAGTGGTCACTTGTTCGTCATCGGGTTTTGCAGCTATCAGCGAACGCTCATAAGCCATTACATCCTGTTGTTCACGGAGCTGTCTTACACTCCAATGGTAGAGAATGGACATCTGCTGATAGAATAACCGCTTGTTCTGCTCTGGAATAACAGAAAGCTCGACTAAATGACTCCAAGTTAATTGTCTCGACAGTGTTGAAACTGTTTCTTCGTCAGGAAATTCTCTTGCTACCTTAAGCATCCTGAATAGGTTGGCACGCTGATAGCCTTTGCCATAGCGGCCGGTCAATTGTCTCGACACTGTTGAGACTATCTTGGAACCGTATTTTTCATCAGCTATCGCATCAAGTTCGCTTGCAATGTATCGTCCAATACGCCAATAAGTCAATGACACCTCGCTATTCAGATAAACCGCTATTGTGTGCTTGGAGGTCTCGATTATCTGTCCGATGCCTTCGGTGATACGTAAGCCTATTTGCTCAATCTCACCTTTGTTGTTACTATTTATTAACTTGTTGTCCATTTTAATCAAATTATACCTTCTTCAAAAACAACGATTGAAGCTATATTTTCAGAGTTCGGAAGCTATGCAAAGCGACAAGGTCGCAGTCAAGGCGACAAGTCGCAGTTCAAAGTTTATAGTTTATGTTACTTCGTACCATGACTTTTGTCACGACTCGGCCAAATAGATGCTAGCATCTTTGGCGCTCGCTGCTCCAAAAGTTCTTGTTTATGGTTTCTTGTTTCTAGAACAGCAGAGCTGTGGTTCAAATGGTAGAGCGGTGCTCTGTACCTTATGGAGTAGTGCTCTGTACCTTAGGGAGCAGTGTTCCGTAACCATATAGAGCTATGCTCTGTAACCTCTAGAACAGTGGTCTGTAACCTCCAGAGTTATGCTCTGTGACAGCTAGAGCAATGCTTTTGGATGCTGGGAGCAATGCTTCTGGAGTCTGAAAGCAATGCTTCTGGAGTCTGAAAGCAATGCTCTGGGAGTCTGAAAGCTATGCTTCTGGAGTCTGAAAGCAATGCAAAGCGACAAGTCGCAGTTCTTTCTCCGGCAAGCTACGAAAGCGGCATAGCCGAGCGTCTAGTTTATAGTTTATAGAGTTGCGTGTAAGTGGGGTCGGCAGCGACCATTAACTTACAACTCTACACTCTCAAACTGACTCTAAACACTAAACCCTAAACTCTAAACTAAAAAAAATTAAGCGACTATTCACTATTCACATTTGCAGATAACTTACTGTAAACCAGAATGTTACAAGGGTGAATAGTGGTTTGACTATTCACGGTGAATAATTACAAGACTATTCACCTTTATAACGCAATGATATACAACGAGTTAGGCATCAAGGTGAATAGTGAATAGTGTTTCTAATTTTCTTGCATGGAAACTACCCACACATTGCCGCGCCGAGCGTGACGGGTTTTGCAACCCATATTGCTAAGCACTCTTCCTATCTTGATGACAGTGGACTGGTTGGCTTGCACACCGGGGAAACGCTTGCTGATACGGGTGACCATTTCAGCTGGAGACAACTCAATGGTTTCATCGCCTGGCTCGGGACGGCGGAAGAGGGCGTGCACCATCTCTTCGATGCTATCGAGCTGGCGGAACGACTCGTTGTGGAGCATGAGCTCGGCGGTCTCTTCATCGGTGAGCCAATAGCGCTCGCCATCCTTCACCTCGGCGAGGAGCTGGGCATAGAGCTGGGGATAGTCGACAGGGGTGGTGGTATCGATAGTACCGGTGATGCGCACGCAGAGGAAGCGGCGCGAGCCGGTGGGATCGCTGAGGGGTTGCAGGTTGTTGGTGGTGGCGATGAAGCTGGCATAGCGGCGACGACGGGTGATGGTCTTGCCATAGGGCTGACGGAACTTCACGTCGCGCTTCGACAGGAGTTGTTTGAGCTGCGGCTGTCGGCTGAGGGTGACTGCATCGAACTCGTCGATGTTGACGAGGGCGAAGGAGCAGAGGGTATTCAAGAGGTCGAACTTCTTCGAGAAGTCGATGTCGTCGTTATAGTAGTCGAGGAGTTCCTCGGGGAGCACCATGCCGCAGAAAGTGGTCTTGCCACATCCCTGCGGACCGATGAGCAGGGGCACGAGGGCGTTGCCATGTTTGCGGTCGCGACCCATCCAATGGGCAACCATGGAGCGCATCCACAGAGGGAAGAAGCGGGGCCAGAGGGCATCGTCGGTGGGCACGCGGGCAGCGAACTCGGCAAGGCGGTCGCGGCCATCCCACTTCGGTAGCTGGAAGAGGAACTCGTCAAGAGGGTTGTAGAGGGGGATGTCGTTGGACTCTATATAGCGGCGGATGTCTTTATCCCATGTCTCCAGACCGGCATCATGGGCTCGACGGGTCATGGTGTTGCGATCTGCATCGGTGACATCGCGGAAGTCGTAGTAGGGCCAGGCGACGGGCCGGTACTGGGGGGAACCGGTGAGCTCGTTCTTACGGAACTGGTAGTTCTGCTCCATGAACGTATTGGTGCGCAGCATCAGGAGCATGGAGGGCGGGATGTGACGGAGAACGGGCTGTCCTTTACTTTTCCGCAAAGCCTTGCGCAGGGCGTCGGGGGTGTAGGCGTTGTCGAAGATGGTGGCAGCAAGCATGCGCTGTTCGCTGAAACGGGGCTGGTAGAGGGTGAGCCGGAGGGCGAGCTCCTTGGGGATGCCGGACTCCATGCAGTAGTGGGCTTGCCGTGAGAGCACGGCGGTGAGCCACTCGCGCTCGTCGTCGATGGCGAGGGTGTCCTGATAGGCCTGGGAGAGGCAGGTCTGCACGGCAAGGGCCTGCGCGCTATACTGATCGAAGCCGGGGAAGGGGTCTTCGGGGGTGACAGGACGCTGATAGGGCGTGGTGAGCTGCAACGGGAACTCGGTGCCGGCATAGAAGGGGATGGCGCCGGGGTTGTAGAACAGGGCGGCATCGGCACTCATATAGCAGATGCGGTCGAGACGGGGTTCGACGATGTCGACGGAGACGCCAAGCTGACCGGTGTAGAACTGCTGTGCCTTCATAAAGGCGTTCTGATGGAAGTTGACGATGTCGCCGTCGTCGGTGGGCAAAAGCCCTACCCCCTCACCAGCAGGGAGGGGATTGGCGCGACCGTCGCCGAGCAGCTCCGCACGACAGACGATGACGATGGAGCGGCCGTCGGCACCAATGAAGGTGAGGAGGGTCTGCGGCAGCTGACCGGCATAGTAGCGGAGGGAGATGGCCTCATCGGTATCTTGGAGGTTGCTGACCTCGAGCATCACTAGGCCGTTGTAGGCCAGGCGCTGCATCTCACCCTTACGCTTTGCGTAGTCGGCAGCGAAACAGATGCGCGGCAGGCCCTGCTCCCAGTAGGCATCTACTTGGTAGGAGCCGTCGGCATCGCGATGGTTGGAGGATATGGAGCAGATGGAACGGAAAGGCTTCAGGGCCTCTTCGTACTCCTTGCTGCGAATGGCCTGCACGACCTGTTCGATGGTCATGCGCGTGGCCGTGAGCTGATTGTGAGTGTGTTTATAGATTGTGGGCATAAGGGGGCGACGGAGTCGCGGTCAAGGCGACTTGTCGCAGTTTCAAGTTTCAAGTTTCTAGTTTCTAGAAGAGTAGGGTTGAGGGTAATAGAGGATGTTAGTCTTTAGTCGACTCTTTCGTCTCACTCCCATCGCCTAATTGTTTTCTCTCCTCTTCTTCAAGACGAGCAAAAAAGTCTTTTGCATTAAGCGATGTCACCACCGAGTAACCAAGTTGGGACTCTAGCTGATTTCGAGCAGCCTTAGCTACGTGACCTCCTCGACGAGCTACATCAGCATTCTGACCATAGCCTTGAGGATTTTCGTTCTTTGAAATCTCTGTTGCAGATGCCTCGGCAAGGGAGTTCAACAACAATTCTACATTGGTCATGTTGTCACGAAGATTTTCCTTGTGCAGGCCCTTTAGATGTTTGTATTGACGTGTTGTGCGACCGCTCCAAGCTGCCGTGATGATATCCGTCAGCGAGGCATACTGTTGGCCTGCCACTCCCCCACGCTTCCACTCGTCGGTAAGCAACTTGCGGACCTCAATGCTTTTAAGTCGCTGGTTGATCCAATTCTCTGAATAGCCTAAACGACGATAGTCGGAAACGGCCTGTTCAATGGAGAGTTCTGGATCTTGCAACTGATCGAGCCGCTCGGCTGCCACCCGAGCCATCCACTGCTTGAAAGGCTCCGCCTTCGGGGAAGGGATGGACTGGATGATGCGGAAGAGCTGCTCTGGGTCAGCGACATCGGTTTTATACCGCTTTCCATCTTTTGGTGAGACCAGTTTCAGTTGGTTACAATTTGTAACCGACTCATTTCCTTCCTTTAGTAAACGGAATTTCAGAACTTTCCAATAGTTTTTTGCATGATCGTAGTCGGGCTGGTCGGTAAGCACTCCACACACATCCACTATTGAGAAGTACCATTTCTCCTCCTGGTCGTCCCAAGCAGTACGTACCTTCTGATTCTCAAATAATTTTAATTGTTCTTTCTGTCCCATCTTCTTGATGATCGATTAATATAGAGGAGCCCCAACGCAGCGGAGCAGCGGGTAAAGCGACGGAGTCGCGGGTAAAGCAGCAGAGCTGCGTTCAAGGTCCTTCGGACGTTCAATGCACCTGCGGTGCGGTTCAATGCAGCGATGCTGCGTTCAAGAGCTGCGAAGCAGCGTTCAAGGCTCAAAAGGCACTACGTGCCGTTCAAAGCAGCGGAGCTGCGGGTAAGGCGACGGGGTCGCGGTTTCTAGTTTCAAGGAGCCCAACATGGCCTCCCCAGTAGATGGACGCAGACTCAAATTTATTTCTTTCCTTCTTCTCTACGCACCCGTTTCACAGTATGTTTTATCTTGCCGATGAGGAAGTTTATCTCCAGCGAAGACTCTGTTTCACTCGTCTGCAGGTCGGGCATCACTATTTCTGTCAGGACGTCACCAAAGTGTTGCATCTTAGCCTTCTGCTTTTCCTTGTCGGTTTCCTGATGCAGTTCGACTAATTCACGTTTAAGTTCTCTAACCTTGGTAAAGGTTTCAATTATGGCAAAAGTAACAGCTGTAGCTCGCTCACTATGCAGGATAGTAGCCAACATATAGAGTCCTCTTTCTGTGAAGACTTTTGTTGCATTTCGGCTCTTAGTTGAAACTTTTGTGGTCGAAATTTTCGACCGCAAATCATGCAACTCACTTTTAGTCAGTTCAAACATGTAATGTAGAGGAAACTTATCCGGATTATTCCTGACAGCCTCGTTAACACGCTTTGTCTCCACTCCATAGAGTGCCGCCACATCTGCATCGGCAATCACTTCTACCTTGCGGATAACAACAATTTTGTTCTCTACTTCCTCTAACGGAATCAGCCCATTAGAGGGATCGTTCTTTACAATGTCTTGCATATATAGAAGTTTAAAGTTTCAAGGCGACGTGGTCGCAGTTCTTTCTCCGGCAAGCTACGAAAGCGGCATAGCCGAGCGCAAAGCAGCAGAGCTGCGGTTCAATGCGCTAAAGCGCTGTTCAAAGCAGCGGAGCTGCGGTTCAATGTCCTTCGGACGTTCAATGCACCTGCGGTGCGGTTCAAAGCAGCAAAGTTGCGTTCAAGAGCTGCGAAACAGCGTTCAAGGTTCAAAATTGCGACAATGTGTCCAGATTAAATTTGGAACGCGCGCGTGCCAAATTCCTAAATCCTTGAAACATAAGTACATCTTTTGATCTCTGATATCTCACTTCTTTCTTTTACCTAGCAATCGTTTTGTTTCACGTAACTGCCGCTGCAGGAGTTCCATCCGTTCTTTCAACTGCTCTTGTGTGGGTAGCATATCTTTGATACGGATGTTGTTATAAGTCGCAACACCCATAGGTGTGCTCACTCCCCGGAACGACCACTGCACATCAGCCTTGCACATATCCGAGCAAATGAGAAGACCTATCGTTGGATTGTCATCGTCCTGTTTCAGCAGGTCGTCAACTGCGTTGACATAGAAATTAAGTTTTCCGGCATATTCCGGCTCAAACGGCTTAGCCTTCAGCTCACAGACGATATAACAGCGCAGACGAATGTGGTAGAACAAAAGGTCTATCTTGCGAGAGTTGTCACCAGTTATCAGTTCACGCTGCCGCCCGATAAAGGCAAAGCCTGTTCCCAATTCGAGCAATAAGTCTGTGACGCTTTGGCTCAATGCTTCTTCAAGTTCATGCTCATCGTAGAGTTCATGTTCCACGGTAGCAAAACCGAAATCGTAGTTTTCTTTTAGAACTTCCTGTATCAGATGGCTCTGAATTGCCGGCAAGTGTTCGGAAAAGTTGTTCGCTATCTTACCTTTGTGCAGGAAAAGATTAGCTTTGATACAATTTTGGAGAGCAGGGCGACTCAATCCATTCTCAATGGTTTCGCAAATATAGAAAAAAGCCTCATCCAAAGACTTGCATTTAGATACGATATCTATATGTTGTCCCCAAGGTACCAAAGCAAAGAGTCTGGGAAAAATAGCACCAACTTGATGTATTTCTGCAACGGGTCGTGCGAGTTTTTCAACTGTCTGCCGGATTTCTCGCACGGGCCGTGCAAGTTTTTTTTCAGGCAATTCTCTGAGAAGCCGTTGAAGATTATCACTATCCTGACTATAGAACAGATACCACTTCTTCATCCTCCACAGGTTGGATGCGGAAAAGCCTTCTGCATCGGGAAACTCTCGCCTGAGGTCCAGGCTCACCTGCTCTACTACGCCGCTGCCCCAACGTTCCTCGGCTTTTTTTTGCACAAGGTCACGGCCAAGTTCCCAGTTGAACAATAGTTTTTCGCCGTTAACACGCACCGCAGCCTTTACCTGTGCCGCACGGTATCGCCGAATTAAATCCGCTATCCAATCGGCATACTCAGAATCCAAGTTCACATTCTGGGTACCAATGATAATCTTTGGGTTATTGTTCTGCATATTTTTCTGCCTCTTTAAAGATTGTTGAGGTGGTCAAAAATTGTGAGCAGCTCGGTCTATATCGACTAAATGGGGGCGGTCTGGAGGTCTTTTATTTGCTATCGAGGGCGGAATAGACGGAGTTGTTGCTAATGAACTCGGGGACGATCTCTTTCATCTTGCGAACCGTTGCCATGTCGTCGTACTGGTGGCTGATGGCGATGAGATCGTCGATGTCGCGGCTGACTTTCTCGAAGTCGTATTCGCGGACGGTGGCGATACGGATCTTCTCGTGGAACGAGGGCTTGGTGTTCTCCTCGGTGGAGAGCATCTCCTCATAGAGTTTCTCGCCGGGACGCAGACCAGTGTACTTAATCTCAATATTCTTCGCACCGCTGAGGAGGATC
>JAEEGI010000512.1_pt1 | contig 115883 bp, 101 predicted proteins | sample 8958751 | NCBI WGS metagenome assembly JAEEGI01 (sample SAMN16246545, study PRJNA631951) | gut metagenome | biome: gut microbiome; feature: rumen; material: KS-attached | host: Bos | place: Iran: Karaj | collected 2018-10
CACATCGAGGGGGCAATCTTGTCCACCACGTTATCCTTCATGGCCTGCTCCAGGTCGGCGAGTTTGCCGTGGTACTTCATGTCGGGCTCGACGTAAATCTCGGTCGAAGCTGCCCACAGAACAACCACGCGGTCAACACCGCTGTTTTTCTTGAAGTCGCGGATGTCCTGACGAACCTGCTCGGCCATATCCCAACGATCCTTGCACTGCTTTACGTTGTCACCATCCAGGCGCTTGGCGTAGTTCACGTCGAAAGCGGCCTTCATGGGCTTAATCTTCAAAAGCTCGTCCTTAACGGGCTCAATGTCCTTCTCCTTGAGAACCTCGGCCTTGATTGCGCTCTCATAGGCATTCTCGGGGAATACGTCCCATGCAGCGAACTCGATGTCATCGAGCGAAGGCATCGATACGATCTCATTATAATGCAAGTACTTCTTGTCAGCGCCTTTTCCGATGCGGATTTTGTCGTACTGAGTCATGCTGCCCACAGGCTTTGCAAGACCCTTGCGGATCATCATAACACCGGTCATGAAAGTGGTGCTCACGGCACCCAATCCTACTACCATAATACCTAACTTGCCGGTAGCGGGCTTAACGATTTCTTTTGCCATAATCTTTTATTACAGTTAATGTTTAAATTGTTTTCAAATGCTTATTTAAGTCTAACCCATACCTGGGTTTTGTCTCTTGTCGAAGTTTGCTCTCGCAAAAAACGGCGCTAAATTACTGTCTTTTTTATAAACGAAAAACTAAATAATTAGTAAATTATATTTAAAATATTTAAAAACTAGGAAAAAGAGATAAAATTTCTAAAAATCAAGCAATACAAAACACTAAATGTTAATTAATTCTAACGCCACCTTGCATCGATAAGTCGAAAAATGAGTTATTTTTGAGCTGATTATTGGCGGCTGCGGCTTTGATAACATTTTTTTAGAAATGGTGCGGGGCGACTGTGGCTTTGCACAATAAAATTGTTGTAATGAGCGGTTATTGATTAAGGAAATCTTCGGCGGTAGCAATATCGCCGGCGTGATCCACGTCCACAATTTTTTCTATGCTGTAGGCTTGCAGATGATGACCGGCCTTGATGAGTGCCCGCTGGAAATTGCGCATCCTGCTGATGCCCTGTTCGATGCAGTCGTTCAATACAGAGAAAGCCTTGTCAGTCATTGCATACACTCCGCCCGATACATATTTTGCGCCATCCCATCCATTATCTCTAAAGGCGGTGATGTTCATCTGGTCATCGACTTCGACCCACAAGGGCTTCTCGTCGTCGACAAAGGGAGTAACAGCCCACATCCCGTCATGGTCTTTGTCTTCCTCAAAGGCTTGGATATATCCTTTGAAATCCTCTTCGCGGAAGATTGTGTCTACCGTAGTAAGGCAAAACTTGCCTTCAGGAATGACACGGCTCAGGTGCCACAGGCTGTGCATCGAACTAGGGGTTGTCTTGACAACCAGGTTGAGAGGAACGGGTAGCTCTAGGCTCTCAAGGTACTCTCGCACCTCGGTCATGTGTTCGTTGACAATAATGCTGATGCTCTCGGCATTGCATCTGAGCATAATGTTGATTAGGCGACCTATCATGGGTTCGCCTTGTAATTCGACCAAAGGTTTGGGTTTTGCCACACCTTCTTGAGCCAATCTGGAACCTTCGCCAGCTGCAATGATTGCAAAATTCATTATCTATTATGTTATTGTTGTATTGTTAATGCGTGAGAATCAGAAACGGTCAAGCCAATCCATGACTTGTGTTACCCTGGAAATGGTGTTGGGATGGGTCTGCTCATCTTCCTGGGTTGTCCAACCCTTGCCTTTGAGCCACAGCACATGGCAACCCAGCTGCTCAGCAGGCTCGATGTCCTTACGCAGGCTGTCGCCAACTACCAAGACTTCATTAGGCTCGAGTTCCAACGCGTCAATGCCCAGTTTGAATAGGGTGGGGTTGGGCTTGCGCACCCCGACGACTGCACTCTCGATGATGCCTTTGAATAAATGACGTATGCCATATGAGCGCAGCACCTCGTCTATGTTGCCATAGAAATTGCTGACCAGCATCATGGGGTAGCGTTCGTGCAGCTGTTCAAGCATTGGCCGTGCCTCGTTGATGCATTCTCGTGCGGCATTGTCACAATAGGCGGCCACTTCCTCGGCCCAGCGTTTATGGGTGGCTTCGTCGGGTCGTTGAGGCAGATAAGATATTTCGAGTGTTACTTTTTTGAGCAGCAGGGTGTGAAAGTCGTCCTGTGGAAGGATGATCCGTTCACGGGCAAGTGCTCGCTCGCCTTCGACATAGGCATTGCGGAAAGTCTCCTTGTCGATGGGAACACCCGCTTGGCAGTAACCCTGCCATAACACCTCGCTCCAGTGCACTCCGCGGCTGTCGAGCGTACCGCCATAATCAAAGATGAGTCCTTTAATCATTGTTGAAAGCCGAATTAATCCTCCTTGGTCAGGTCGAGTTTCACATTGTCACGGCCACGATCCTGGAAGAGTTTGGGCAAGGGATTCTGTCTTGCCTCATCATAGCGGATTCGGTTGCGGTATACGTCGATGGCGGTGTAGATGGCCTGTCTCATCGATGACTCGTTGGCAATGCCTTGACCCGCGATATCATATCCAGTGCCGTGGTCAGGACTGGTGCGAACGAACGGAAGGCCAGCTGTGAAGTTCACGCCTTCGTCCATGGCAATGGTTTTGAAGGGTGCCAGGCCTTGGTCGTGATACATCGCAAGCACACCGTCGAAACGGCGATAATGGCGTGCGCCGAAGAAACCGTCGGCGGCATAAGGGCCAAAGCTTTGAATGCCTTCTTCGTCAAGCGACTGCTGGATGGCGGGCAAGATGATGTCGCGCTCCTCACTGCCGAGCATTCCGTTCTCGCCAGCGTGGGGGTTAAGCGATAATACGGCGATTCGTGGGCCGTCGATGTTGAAGTCGCGCTTCAGCGAATCATTGAACAGGCGCAGTTTCTCACGTATGCCTTCGATGGTTAACGCTGCGGGCACCTGCGACAAGGGCAGGTGGCCGGTAACTAGAGCCACACGCAATCCTGCCGTGCAAAGAATCATCAGCGCTTTGTTGTCTTCTCCGGCAGCACTCTCCAGGTATTCGGTGTGTCCGGGGAAATGAAACTGGTCGCTCTGGATGTTGTCCTTACTGATAGGAGCGGTGACTAGGACGTCGATAAGTCCTGTTTTGAGATCCCTCACGGCGGCCTCTAGCGCCATGAAAGCTGCGGTGCCTGCCTGTTTGCTGGGATGTCCTAATTCTACCTTGATTTCCTGTTCAATACATTCCACAAGGTTGGGCATGTTTTCCTTGATGTTTTCAGGCGTTTTTGTGTGGTTAATCTGAAAACCAGGCAAGTTGCATGCATTGCGGTGATAGCTGATGATTTTTCCTGACCCGTAGATGATAGGCACGCACAGGCCCAGCATTTCAGGCTCGGATACAGCCTTCATGACCACTTCGGCGCCGATGCCGTTAGTGTCTCCTATTGTGATGCCGACTTTCAGTCGCTTGTTATTGTTTTCGCTCATTTGTTATCTATAAAATTATCGATTTTGTCATTTTCGACCTGCAAAGGTATGTAATTATTCCCAACCCTGCAAACGCGTGCTTAGGGTTTGTTTTCGTTGCATATCAAAACAGGGACGTCCCGGTGGTGTGGGGCGTCCCTGAATAATCATGAAAGACAGAGTTATCTTACCATCTTAAGTGTTTGAGTAGTGCCGTCGCTCATCTGGCGTACGATGATATTCACGCCGCTGATGGGATCGCTGTGCTCTTTGCCGCTAGCGTCAAAGTAGCGTTCGCTGATAACGGTTGGAGCCGCCAACTCGTCTCCGGCAATCTCTTCGATGCGTGTGGGTTCGCCTGGAGGTGCCCATGCAATGCCAAAGCTGGAACCTCCGCCCGATTTCAACGAAGTGCCGGGTCTTCCGTCATCGTAGAGGTACTCAATGTAATTGCGATATGGGTCATACATCTTGATGACAGCGATTGTTCCATAGATGTTACTGGGATCAATTACGGCATCATCGGGTCCATAAACCACAGCGGCTCGACTCGGCGCGTTGTTGACTCTGCCTCGGGTTCCAATGTAAGGTCCTGCTGAGTTGACAGTGAATGATATGACTTTAGTGGGATCAAAACCGTCAGCCGTGAATTGCCTCAGATAGCCGGCCGATGAGGCGGACTCGATAGTGTCTTGACCGCACTTGTGACCCAGGAATGTATCGTAGTTGTCATGTAATGCATCGCCTGCATCTTCTTCGAGCTGCAGATAATACATGCTGCAGTCGAGCACTTCATTGTTCGGTCCTCTTTCCTTCCATGCGGCAAGCTCACCCGTAATCAGTCCTCGCACATTATGGTAACAGTTGTATTCTGTAATGCTCGGGCATCCACTCAGGTCAATGGCGTTGATGTGGTTGTAGCTGTAAGTGAGTGTCTGCAGCGATGCGTTATCATTCAGGCCGTCCATGCAGTACAGGTCATTATTGTCGGCTCGAACGACTTGCAGGGCATTGCTGGCAAAGTGCAGATCGGCGATACTGTTCTTGCCAGGTTGATTCATCGAAGTGGGCACGGGTGCAGGCATTTCAAAACCGTAGTTATTGAAGGTGTTCCAGCCTGCCGAGATGCTGTCCATGTTGCTGCAGTCGAAGTACTCAAGGTGATTGTTCTTGGTTACATCGAGCGTGCGTACCATGCAGTTGCGCAGGTCGAACCACCGGAGTCCCGTGTTCTTGGTCACGTCAAGGTGGTCTAATTGTGGGTTCTGCCAGATTTTGAGCGTGTCAAGATGCTCTTTGGCATCGTTGGTGAACGCTTGCAGCAGAGAGTTTGAGACCCATGCGGTGATGAGGTTCTTATTGGCGGTCAGATCCATGCCCACGTCTCCCAACGCTGTTCCCAGTGCCTTGTCGTTGTAAGCATGCAGGTATTTGAGGTTGTTGTTGTGGCTCAGGTCAAGCTCGTTGAAAACGGCATTGTCATTCACCCATACCAACGTCAATGAGTCGGCGTCAGCGGTCGGGAAACCATATTGCGCATCATAGGACTTGTTGAATGCCAACCTGTCGAAACCGTTGATTTTGGGCAACATGGGGTCATGGTGACAATACACGTCGGTCAGCGCATTGCAACTATCAAGGAGCACGGTTGTCAGTTTGGGGCGGTTGAACGCCCTGATGCCCCGCAGGCCGCTCAGCGGTGTGGTAACCGCGCCGTTGTAGGTTCCACCCACTCGGGCGCCATTCTTGTAAACGTTCGCGTCGGGGTAGAAGATTTTTCCGGTCTCGATGTCATAGCCGCGGGTCTTGTATGCGCATCTGCTGGCATCGATGTAGGTGATATCATTTACCTTTTGTACATCGACATAGTGCAATGGGTTGCCTGTGATGATGAGAGTGTCGATTTGAGGGGCATACACGCCTATGGAGTCAAAACGAGAGTAAGATAGGTTGACGTAGTGCAATTGGGTGCAGACGGAGTTCTCCCTGAAGTTGATAGACCCCTGCATAGTGCGGTTATCTGCACCGCGCATGCCGATGACTGATAACCTCTCCAGTGATTTCAGCCCTTCTCGGTTCCGCTTGCCGTACAGGGTACCGATGCCCATCGATCGCATTCCGTTATAGTCGGCGTAGAAGTACTTGAGGTTGTGCAAATCCTGAATCCAAATGTAACGCGCATTGGATACGTGGCAATGGGTGAGCGCCGTCTGTTCGATGCCTGTATAGCTGATATTGAGATACTCCAGTTTGTCATTGTCCATCAGGTCAAGGATATACAGGCCCGTGGTGTCGTTGTAATCTCCGGTGAAGTATTCACGGTCATCGTGGTTTGAAGTGAGCCATAAGTACTTCTTGTAGTCGGGGAAGTCGCGGTTAAAGGTACTGTTCGCGGGAATTGATGCCCGATAGGCGGCGCCCTTGTCTTGAGAGGTGGTGTAACGTGCGATGCTGCGGTTGTGGCTCACGTCCAGGTAGCGCAACTCGGTGTTCTTGTGCAGGTAGAGCGAGTCTTTTAGTTGACAATGGCTCAAGTCCAGATATTTAAGGCCGGTCAATTGCTCCAATGAAGCGCTGTCGGTCTGAGCCGGTGACGCGGGCCAATAGGCGTAATAATAGGAGTCGAGGCTGGGAGGTGTGCTCGACACGATGTTGTCGTATTGAGCCGTAGTTTTAGACCATCTCTCATAATTGTCGCCTGCCACTGGAGTGAGGTTCCTGAAGGTGTAGAACTTGTTGTAGCTGGCTTTGAGCGTGTCGATGGGCACACCATTAAGCGAGCCGTTGTTACCGATGCGCTGGAAATAGTTGGGCTGCTCGGCTGTGCCGCTGATGTCCATGTGGGTCAGTGCAGTGTTGCCCAGCAGATACAGGCCGCTGCCGTCGGCCATGGTCGGGTTGCTGGTCATCGTTGTGATGCCCGGATTGTTGTGCATTTCGAGGCGGGTCATGCTAGTGTTGCCGCCAAGCATGAGAGCAGTCAGTGTTTCGGGCAGGCTGGGCGCAGAGAAACTGGTGAATCCGTTATTGCCCAAATCGATGCCCGTCAACGAGCCGCAGTCGCTCGCGTCCATCGTCAATGCGCCACCGGTGAAGCCGCTGTTGTTCTCCAGATACAGGAACGCGAGCGAGCTGATGCTGGCAAAGTCGTTTGTGGCTTGACCTACAGATGCGTAGTTGTTGCCGTTAAGAAACAGGCTGTGCAATATTGTACAGCTACTGCCGCCCTCGAGTGTGAAATTGTTGCGTGGCAGAGCGTCGTCGTTAAGCTGTAAATATGTAAGATGGTTCAAGCCATTGATGTTTAGGGACTCCAATAATGGACTGCCATCTACCCAGAATTGGGTGACGCCTGAGTTGCCAGAGATGTCCACGGTTTTCAGCTTTGTAAAACCAGTGAGACCCTCAGTGTAGCTGCCCATGGCCGAATTGCTCGAAATGAGCGTCTCCAGATTGGGGTTATTGGCTGGCGTCAGGTAATAAAGCAGATAGTGGGGAGAAGTGCCAACGCGGAAGTAGACGTCACAATCGCTGATGTCGAGATAGGTGAGTGCGCCCATCTGTTGGAAAGCGCTGCTGTAGCCAAATGAGCTGTTGCCTCTCAAGATCAAAGTATCGATGGTGCTCGCGCAGTAATGTGTCATGTTGTCCACACCACTATTGCCAACGTCGCAGTGACCGATATTGAGGTACTTGAGAATTGAGTTGCTCGGTAATACAATATAGTATTGTGTGATAGTTGTGGCGCCGCTTGTGAATCCCTTGAGTTTAGTGCCCTCGGCATTCAGGTGCTCAAGGTGGGTGGCATTAGGCAGGAAAATACGGTCCAGAGCCGTGCAGTAACTCACGTCAACCCACTTGACGCTTCTTAATCCATTACCGGCATTGGTGCCCCAATAATCAAAATTCGTGCAATTGTTCAGCAGCAGCGTTTCCAGCTTGGTCAGGTGTTGCAGGTTGCCGCTCGTGTAGAAGTTAGTATTGCGCGACAGGTCCAAATACGTGATGTTGCTGTTGCCGCTGCCGATGGTCAGTCCTGCACCGGGGTGGCCACTGGCGCCGGTTGTGCCGGCTAGGGTGGTGATGTTGCAGTTGCTGGCCTTGAGTGTTGTCAGATCAGTAAGCCCGGTGATGTTGGCGCCGGTGGTCAGCGTGCTGTTGTTGCTGATGTCGAGATAGGTCAACCCGGTCAAGAGGCCTAGGCCCGTGAGATCGGAAATGCCTTTGTTGGATACATCGAGAGTGGTGAGGGTGGTTTCGTTGATGCTTCCCCCCTCGTTGACGCCCGTTGCCGCTGTTAATGCGGCCCTGAAGTTGGCATCAGGAAAGTTGGCAGAGTTGAGTGTGACGGACGCTTGGGCATGGCTGCAGCATATATATGCCAGCAGCACGGCCGCACACAATTTGAAGAATAGAAATCGTCTCATAGTGCTATGATCTTATTGATTGTTATAAAATTTTGGTTATCAATTAATTATTGAGGAAGAGGCTGTATGCCTTCATCTAAATGAGCGCAAGCCACTAGAAAGGGACGAGGCTTTTAGAGTGACTCGCGTCTTCTCTCGCATATTATTACTTGTAACGCGCAAATTTACATGAATAAATTTTAACAAGCAAAAATCTTGGCGAAAAAATATTGCCCCATAAAAAACTTTATGTTGAATATGTCTTTATTTGATGGATTAGGGCTTGTTTTCTTTGGTTGAGAACTTCCTGTAGAACCAAAAATGAACAGCGCTGAGCAACATTACCGTCGCAAAGTAGATGATAATCATTGGGGTGACGCCTAATTCGCTGTTTTCAAAGGCCTTGTAGAATGTCATTCTGACAAAAGGATGGATGACAAAGATGCTTGCCGAAATGACACCGACGGCATTAATGATTCTAAGGTTCAGCATTAGTGCCAAAGAGCCGATGAATAAGATGGCAAATACCTCTGTGAATGGCATTAATGGTTTGTTGGCCAGACTGATGAATAATAAAACGAGAGAAGCTGGGCATAGCATAAGGAGTGAGGGTTTGGTGGGCTGCCAAGAGCTTTTCGCTGCAATCATACCCAACAGGAACGGTGCGCCCCAGCCAATGCAGTTTTGCCTGAACCACCACATGGTATCATCATTGGTGAAATAGAGGAAGATGTAGTGAAGCACGATAGCGAATGCCATCGCAATTATCAGCCAACTTGTTCGCCATCTGCGGATGAATAAAAATAACAAATAGAACTGCAGGATAACGCCAAAGAACCAATACACACCAGGCTCGATGACGAATCCGTTGTCGCCATAGCTCAGGAGGTTGATGGTGAAGGTCAATTGGGCTATCACGGACTGCCAGTTGTGAGGCTCGCTGCACCAGAAGTGTTGAACGGCAACATAGAGGAGGTAAAGGGGTATGAGCAAAAGCAATAGTTTGACGGTGTGCCGGCGGATAAAGCCCGGCTTATCGTCGATGCCGTTGCCGTATTTGCGCGTCAAGCCATACCCGCTGACGAACAGGAACAAGGCCACGCCAATCCATCCGGTAAACGAGAAGAAGTGCCAGACCGAAGGCTGTGATGTGGCCATGGCTACAAAGTCGGCGGTAGCCGATGGTGAATAGGCCATCTCGTTGCAGCCTATGCCCATGAGGTGGTCCACGAAGTTGTGGATCATAATCAGCAGGATGGCATAGCTTTTCATGCCGTTGGTTTGTTCGCGTGTCAGTACCATATCTTCTTGAGTGACAGCACCACTTGAGAAATCGCTCTCGTGGCCTCTACGAAGCACAAAGTTACTGCGATTTCTTGCAATGGCAATCATTTGCGTTATTTTATTTACAGATGTCCTATTTTTTCAGTCGCAAACTTGCACATCTCGGTAGAAAAAGGTAATTTTGCGAGTTAAAACTATGCGCGGCAAGCGCCCTAACCACGGGCGATGGAGCCACTGCGCAATGTGACATAAAGAGGTAACTCGCTGATAATGACTACTGCGATAGTGTCGCCAGCATTGCCTACTCTCCACTGGTTCGCCAGGTCCGCAAGACCCGGTGACCCCCGTTTTATCTCCAACTGACGATAGCGATGAATAAAGATTTGATTACTGTAACATCCCCTTTGCTGCCCGACCTCGAGGAGTTCAACCAGATGCTCCGCGAAATATGGGACAGCAAGTGGATTACCAATAACGGCTCTTTCCACAAACGGCTGGAACAGGCACTGTGTGACTACCTCAAAGTTCCCTACATCAGCCTGTTCACCAACGGCACTTTGCCACTCATCACGGCGTTGCAGGCGCTTAACATCAGCGGCGAGGTCATCACCACGCCCTACAGCTTTGTCGCCACTACCCATTCCATCTGGTGGAACGGCATCAAGCCGGTATTTGTCGATATCGATCCCGCGACGGGCGGCATCGATCCCGATCGTATCGAGGCTGCCATCACGCCGCGCACAACGGCCATCATGCCTGTCCACGTGTATGGCAAGCCCTGCCGCACTGCTGAGATTCAGGCGATTGCCGACAAGTACGGCCTGCGCGTCATCTATGATGCCGCACACGCCTTCGGCATCGAGGTGGACGGCAAGAGCATCCTCAACGAGGGTGACATGTCCACCCTGAGTTTCCATGCCACCAAGGTCTATAACACCATCGAGGGCGGTGCGCTCGTCATGCATGACGAGAAGATGAAGCAGCGTATCGACTACCTCAAGAACTTCGGCTTTAACGGCGAGACCGAGGTTGTGGCTCCCGGCATCAACGGCAAGATGGACGAGGTGCGTGCCGCATTTGGTCTGTTAAACCTGCAACACGTAGATGAGTGCATCGAGGCCCGTCATCGGGTGGCCGTTCGCTACCGTGAGGCCTTGCGCCCCGTCGAGGGCATCGACTTCTGGGACGACATGCCCGGTGTGCGCCACAACTACAGCTATTTTCCCATCTTTGTTGATGCCGACAAGTATGGAATGACGCGCGATGAGCTTTACTTCAAGATGCGCGAGCAGGGCATTCTGTCCCGCCGCTATTTCTATCCGCTCATCAGCACCTTCTCTACCTACAAGGGCTTGCCCAGCGCCACGCGCGAAAACCTGCCCAACGCCACCCGCATGGCCGACACCGTCATCTGCCTGCCCATGCACCACGAACTCACCGATGCCGACCTCACCCGCATCCTCGATATCATCTAATAAATAAAATTTTTAAACTATGAATATATTTTACCGAGTTTGTAATAGGATTATTAGATGCATAGTTAGGGGCTATTTAAAAGAAAAGGGAATTCAAAATGGATTCATTCTCCAGGTGACAACATCGGGCCTAATAAATTCTTGGAAAAACAGCAATAAAAAAATAAAAGAAAAGATTTGGGCTGTAAGGCGGGGATTTTATCCCAGTAGAATTGATTTATATGGACTAAATAATAATAATTTCAAGTTATATTTGTCAGATTTGGATTATAGAAAGATATTTCCATTGAATAATTGTTTTCAAACATGGATAGATAATAAATTGACAACAAAATTTGTTTTGCAAGATATTCGACTAAAGGACTTCATGCCGAAATATTATCTGTATATCGATAATGCAGGATATTATTCGTATTTGATGGATTTTGATGAGAATTTTACGAAAGATTCAAATGCATTATTACATCTTCTGCAAATAGAAAAAGCATTGGCAGTTAAACCTTTGGGAGGGTCAGGAGGTTATGGCTTTATGAAGTTGGAATATCGTAATGATGAGATTATTGTAAACGGGAAACCGATTTCTTTTAATGATTTCGAGGTGCTCAAAACGAATTTAAAGGGATATATTGTGACCGAATACTGTAATCAGCATAGTTCTCTAGTGAAGGTTTGGCCTAAGAGTGAATGTACATTAAGGATTATTATCGCTAGAATTCTTGACGAATATGGTGTTGGAGATAGCCAGGCGATTGTTTCTTATGCTCGTTTCGGAACAAGTATTTCTGGATCGACGTCAAATCTTAGTCAAGGTGGCGTGGGCGTTCCCTTTGATTATGAGTCGGGCATTTTTGGAGACAATTACTATCGTTATAAGAAATTTGATCTTGCTGGACAAATTCAATATAATGTTCATCCAGACACACATGTGGCAATACATGGAACAAGAATTCCTAATTGGGATAAAGTAAAGAAAGGTCTGGATGATATTGTCGCTTATTTGTCCACTCTTGAATATTTTGGTTTTGATGTAATTATAACTGAAGACAGCTTCAAGATATGTGAAATCAATTCTCTTCCTCAGATTGATTATGAGCAAATCATGTGTGGTCCGATGTGGACAAATGAGTTTGCAAAAAGATTCTTTGAGAGAAAACTCGCTCAAAAGCGATAGATTGTTGTATCAAAATGCTTGATTCTCCCAAGAAACTGATGCTCCTGGGCGGCTTGCGCTACCTGTTGCCTGTCATTGAGGCCGCGCATCGTCATGGCATCCACGTCATTACGGTAGATTACCTGCCCGACAATATCGCCCATCGTTACAGCGATGAGTACCATAACGTGAGCATCATCGACAAGGATGCTGTGCTCGCTTTGGCTCAGAAACTGCAGATTGACGGCATCATGTCGTTTGCCGTCGATCCCGGTGTCGTTGCAGCCGCCTATACGGCTGAGAAGATGGGCCTGCCGTTCCAGTGCAGCTATGAGGCTGCCTGCATTCTTCAGGACAAATCCAGGTTCCGTAAGTTCCTTGCCGACAACGGTTTCAACGTGCCCAATGCACGTGGATACAGCGAGGGCGACGATGCTCTCAAGGATATCGACTACTTCAACTGGCCCGTCATCGTCAAACCCGTTGACAGCGCTGGCAGCAAAGGCGTCACCCGCGTCGACGACCCCGTCGACCTCCCCGCCGCCATCGCCCACGCCCTCGACTGCTCCCCCTCCCGCCACTACATCATCGAGGACTTTTTGGAATTAGATGGTTATCAATCAAGCACAGATGTGTTCACCGTTGAGGGCAATTTAGTTCATTGTCCATTCAGTGATCAATTATTTGATAAAAGTGCTATCAATCCCTATGTGCCCGCCATTGAGATTTGGCCATCGACAATGCCTCAAAGGGCTCAAAACGAACTGAGAAGCGAATTGCAGCGTCTCTTTAAGTTGTTGAACTGCAAAACTGGCATTTACAATGTTGAGGCTCGTTTGTGTAAGAATGGCAAGGCCTACATCATGGAGGTGTCTCCACGTGGCGGAGGAAATCGGATAGCAGAGCTGCAACGAAGTGCTTCTAAAATTGATTTGATTGAGGCCGAAATGCTCAAATCGTTGGGAATGCCGATAGGAACGATATGTGATATGGAATTAACCGATTATTGGGTGAATTTCATATTGCATTCCAATCATGGAGGCCAATTCCGGCGGATTGATTATTTACTGGAGTTCTACGAAAGACATGTTGTTGAAGAGGCCATCCTCGTGAAAGAGGGAGACGAGATTAAGCCTTTCACCGGTGCCAACCAGTCGCTGGGCACCATCTTCCTGCGCTTCGATACCCGCGAACAGCTTGACCAATTCGTTTCATCTCCCCAAAAATATATCTCCATCGTCACCCAATGAAATCCATCGGCGGATACTTTGAACTCGAACTGCCGCAAGGTGCGGAGTACCATAGCAATGCCATAGCCTTGAATACAGGACGCAATGCTTTGGAGTACATCCTGCGGGTGCGTGGCTACAAAAGGGTGTATCTGCCGTATTATTCTTGTGAGGTACTGCTTGAACCCTTCGAGAAATTGGGAGTGGAATTCAGCTTCTATCACATTAACGAGAGCCTGGAACCTGAGCAGCCTGTCGCCCTTAAAGACAGTGAGGCAATCCTTTATATCAACTACTTCGGCCTTAAACAGGATTTTGTCACCACCCTGGCTGCAACTTACGGCAAACAGTTAATTGTGGACAACACCCAGGCATTCTACGCTAAGCCAATCGAAGGCATTGGCACATTTTACAGTTGCCGCAAGTTTTTTGGCGTGCCCGATGGCGCATACCTCTATTGTGATGCCCGTCTTGACGAAGAACTGGAACAAGACCATTCATGGGAAAGGATGACACATTTACTCAAACGGATTGACGTGTCAGCCGAGGCCGCTTATGCCGATTTTCGTGAGCAGAGTGTGAAACTGAAGAATAACCCCATCAGGACGATGTCAGACTTGACACATCGCATCATGGCATCGATAGACTACAGTGCTGTGGCAGAAAGGCGCAGGCAGAACTATCAGTTCCTGGACGAAGCCATCGGCAACAAGAACTGTATGTCCTTGCCGCTTTCAACTGATACTGTGCCTATGGTTTATCCCTTTTTCACCATCGACCAGCAACTGAGGCAGCGTCTCATCAACAATAAAGTGTATGTCGCTACCTATTGGCCAAACGTGTTGCAATGGGTCAACCCTGCTAGTACTGAATATACTCTGGCAACCCAACTCCTCCCATTGCCAATCGACCAACGTTATGGCAAGGATGAAATGAAACGAATCATTGAACTTATATGAAAGAATTTGAAGGCAAAAAGTTGCTGATTCTTGGAGGCATTAGGCTGGCCTGTGATATCGTGAGGAGGGCCCAAGAGATGGGCGCCTATGTTGTAGTTGCCGACTATAACACCGATTCTCCTGCTAAGATGATTGCCGATGAAGCAGTTTTGATTAATGCAATGGATGTAGATGCCATTGTAGATTATTGTCGTAGCGCTCATATCGATGGTGTGACCACAGGCTTTGTCGATATATTGTTACTACCCTGCTATGAGGTTTGCCAGCGTCTTGGTTTACCCTGTTATCTGACTCCCAAAATGATCGAGGTGAGTACCAATAAAGCAGCTTTTAAAGAGGCCTGTAAACAGTATGGAGTGCCAGTACCTCAGACTTACTTGATTGGTGGTTCTATTTCTGAAGAAGTATATGCAAAATTACAATACCCAGTATTTGTGAAACCATTGGATTCTTCAGGTTCACGTGGAGCTGCCGTATGCCGTAATCGTGAGGAACTCGACAATCAATTCGCAGAAGCCATCAGTTTTTCTAAATCTCGTAACGTGGTAATTGAGGATTATCTTAATGGAAGAGAATTCTTGATGAATTTCATAGCACAAGATGGGGAGTTCCGAATGATATCCATGTTTGACCGTCATGTTACAGATGACCGTGGAAGCGCTATCAATTACGCAAGTTTAAGTTTTGGCCCATCTAAAGGTATTGATTATTATCTGGATAAAGTCAACGCTAATGTTGTCAATATGTTTAAGTCTTTGGGATTCAAGGATGGTATCCTTTTTCTGCAAGGCTTTTTCGATGGCGTTGGTATTACATTCTATGAGATGGGTTGCAGATTGGGTGGTTCTTATTACGACCTTGAGGATAAATGCATAGGAATTGACCCAATAAAAATGCTGATCAATTATGCTTTTACCGGCAAGATGGCTGACGGCATCGCCGCTATTCCCGTTAGTGTGGGTAACTATGGCAATGTGGCTGTTTGTGTCAATTATTTGTTGAAAGGCAAGGAAGGCACAATTCAGAAGATAGAGGGTATAGATAAGATTAAACAGATGTCATCGTTTGTCTATTGTGAACAGCGATATGATGAGGGCTATCATTATGATGACGGTGACAAGATTGTCGATAAACCCGTCCTATGTGTTTACCTTGCGGTTGATGATATGCAACAGCTTGTGAACGAAGTGACCTACATGAATTCAATTTTTGATGTGTATGATGAGAATGGATCTTCATTATTGAAAGAAAAGTTCAATCCAGAGCAGTTACTTTAATAAAATCTTCAAGATTATGAAAAAGAACTTAGTCGTTTGTGGTGGTGGCAACAGTGCCCACACGTTAATACCCTTACTTCGGGATTCAATCTTTGACGTATCAATTTACACCTCAAAACCAGACCAATGGGCAGAAACGGTAGAACTTGAATGGCATAATCCACAGGGTGAGGTGATGGGGACGTATTGGGGCAACTTGAAAAAAGCCTCCAATAATCCTGAAGCTTTATTCCCTACTGCAGACTATGTGATTTTTTGTATGCCGGTTCACAAATATCGTGTAGCACTTCATACGATAGCACCGTTCTTGAATAAAGAAAAAAAAGTAGTGTTGGGAGCCTTATACGGTCAAGCTGGATGGAACTGGATGGTTGACGAGATCCGAAAAGAATATGCTTTGGATAATCTGATTGCGTTTTCATTTGGACTGATTCCATGGATCAGCCGTTTGGTGGAATATGGCCACAAAGGGTTAACATATGGCTGTATGTCTGAGAATTATGCTGCAGTGAATCCCAAAGAATACTTCGACCAGATCAACGAGGAGTTTTTTGAACAGATTTGCTATAGGTGGTTTGGCAAAGGTAAGGTTGACCAGAGTGATAATTTTATTTCATTAACGCTTTCTGTTGACAATCAGATTATCCATACGGCCAGATGTTATGGCTTGCACAAGCGTTATGGACGTACATGGAGCACTAAAGAAGAAGTTCCGCTGTTTTACAGGACCTTCGATGATGTGTCAGCAAAACTCATGGAGGGCTTGGATAAGGACTATACCAAAATCAGGGAAACCATCAAATTGCGCTTTCCCGAAAAAAGGTTCAAGCACATGGTGGATTACCTTACCCTGGAATATTTCTCTCATAAGTATTGGAGTATTGATGTCTTGGACTCGATTCTCTCATCTCAAACGCTCCATTCTATCACCACTCCTGTGATACAGAACGATAAAGGCACTTGGGAGATTGACGAGAACCATCGCTTCTTCCTTGATGATATTTACTATGGCAATTGTATTGCCAAATGGATGGCAGAGCAGTTGAACATTGTGACACCAACGATTGACGAGATTTTGCGTTGGGCCCAGGATGTGAGACATGAACATATTATTGATGATGATAATCATTTGATGCTCAATAGTCCGGATTTGTTGAAACCATTAAAAACCGGTATACCCACAGTATATGGGTTTAAGACAATTGAAGAATGTATTAATTAATAGACCATTTGCTATTATGAATATCTTCAAGGTCATTAGAAACCGGATGCTTAAGCGCATGTGTAACATGATTTACTTGTATAAATACAGGAAAACATGGAACCGTATGCTTGGCGTGCAATATGTTGATGGCGGAGGAGATATGGTAGGCACACGTGTGGTGGGAGACTATTCTAATATTATTCTCCATAGGAATTCTGAAATCAATGATGGGTGCTATCTGCTAGCAAAAGCAAGGATCGAGATAGGCAATAATTCCACCTTGGCATATAGAGTCACAATTCTTACTGGTGCAGATCCTAATGGACCAGATAATGCATTATCGGCCATATATCCACCTATAGTAGAGCCTGTCATTATTGGCAATGACGTGTGGGTAGGCGCAAATTCGACCATCCTACCCGGCGTTACAATAGGTGACTATTCTGTAATTGCAGCTGGTTCTGTTGTTACCAAGGATGTGCCCTCTGGTGTGCTTGTTGCTGGTGTGCCAGCCGAAATAAAGAAGTATTTGAAAAGACATGTTAAGTAATTCTTTTTCTTGGTTTATGGTTTCCAATTTAGTACATGACAAAGGTAGATATATCTTCACTCATATTTAAACTAACAAATAAATGCCGGAATCGCTGAAGAAAAAGACCGTTAAGGGCGTTGCCTGGACCTCGTTGGACCAGGTGGCGACACTTGGCTTTGGCTTTGTCATTGGGGTGATTCTGGCGCGAATCCTTAGCCCTGACGATTATGGCCTGCTGGCCATGATTGCTGTCTTCAATGCAATCGCTTTTGCGTTTATCAATAGCGGATTTGGCAATGCATTGGTACGTAAGCCGGACCTGACCGAGAATGATAACAGTACGGCTTTTTATTTCAATATTGTGGCTGGAGTAGTGATGGCCGGAGTGATTTGGCTGATTTCGCCGCTGGTTGCTATGTTCTATGATAAGCCGATTCTGTGTCAGCTTTTACGAGTTGAAGGTTTGCTATTGATTATCTCATCATTTACTATTGTCCAGAATGCCCAGCTGACGCGTGCCCTTAATTTCAAGGCCAAGATGATTATCAACGTTGCCTCTCAGGTCTTGGCTGGCGCGATTGCAATTGTTGCTGCTTATCGGGGTTTTGGGGTGTGGTCATTGGTGATCCAGCATATTGCCAGTGGCATTATTCGGATGATATTGTTGTGGATGCTATCACCTTGGCGTCCTCGTGGAAAGTGGAGTAAGAAGTCATTCAGTTATCTTTGGGGTTATGGTTCAAAGCTGCTGGCATCGGGTGTGCTCGACACGATTTATAGTAATATCTATCCGATTGTCATCGGTAAGTTCTATTCTGCAGCCGATTTGGGGCAATACACTCGTGCGACCCATTATGCCCATTTGCCGTCAGGCACATTGACTGGAGTATTGCAACAAGTGACTTTTCCTGTATTGTGCCAAATACAGGAAGATACTGAGCGTTTGGCTAATAGTTACCGTCGCATGCTGCGATTCACAGTATTTTTGGTATTTCCCATCATGATTGGCATGGCTGCACTAGCGTATCCTCTTGTTCTTGCTCTGGTAACCGATAAGTGGGCTCAGTGTGTGCCCTATTTGCAAATCATCTGTTTCTCATCGATGTGGTATCCAGTGCATGCTATCAACTTGAACCTGCTGCAAGTCAAAGGGCGTAGTGACCTCTTCTTGAGATTGGAAATTATTAAGAAGGTAATAATTACTGTTGCTATATTCATTTGCGTGCCATTTGGCGTTATAGGTATTTGTATTGGTTCGGTTTGTACGTCGATTATCAACTTAGCCATCAACACCTATTACACTGGCAAACTAATCAATGTGGGATTCATCCGTCAGATGCTGGATATGACTCCCACTCTGTTGGCTTCGTTGGCCATGGGTGCTGTGATATATTTTGCTGTGATGCCCTTCGACAACAATTGGGTGAAACTGGCTGTGGGCATTCCTTTGGGAATGGCGCTCTATCTGGCTATTGCCAAGATCTTCCGTATGCCTGAGCTGAAGGAAGCTCTCGATATCATCCACCGGAGATAACGATAAACTACAAATTACACGAATTATTCGAATAAGTAATTAAGTTGAATCAGTGCAATTCGTAGTTATAGAAAGTCGAAACAAATTAGAGAAATTTGCGTAATTTGTAGTTGAAAAATGACTGGCGATCCATTAGTATCAATACGTTGTTTGGTTTATAACCATGAGCCATATTTGAGGCAATGCCTGGACGGTTTTGTGATGCAGCAGACGACCTTCCCCTTCGAGGCAATTATACACGACGATGCCTCGACTGACGGCTCTGCCGCCATCATCCGCGAATATGCTGAGAAATACCCCGACATAATCAAGCCTATCTACGAAACCGAAAACCAATATAGCAAGCACGACGGTTCACTGGGTAGGAATATAAGGACAGTTGCCGATCCAAATGCCAAGTATATAGCAACTTGTGAAGGTGATGACTTCTGGACAGATCCGTTAAAACTGCAGAAACAAGTGGATGTATTAGAGAAACATCCAGATGTCACCATTGTTTTTTGTAAGGTCAATACAGTTACAAAAGAAGGTAATCCTCTTGATTGGACAATTCCCAGTGTAGAGACTACAATTCCAATTGGTAAATTGACGCTAGATGACTACATGAATGAAGAGTATTATAATTTTCGATGGACTTTTCACGCTTCAACGTTTTGCTTTAGGAGTGGCATCAATGAACTGCATCATCAATTAGGAAAATCAGTATATAAACGCTTTCCCTTTGGTGATCAAACGATAATCCTTTCATGTTTGTTTCAAGGAAAGGGTTATTACATTCCAGATATAACGGGTTCTTATCGAGTAGCGTCTGGGGGATATTTTAGTAATGTAAATAAATCCATTGATAACAGGATTAAGTTTTATGAGAGATGCATAAAAGCACATGAGGATTTAGATGATTATACAGAAGGACGGTATAGTAAAGCGATTAAACGTCGTAAAGATTTATCGACGTTTAATATACTGAAGATGAAATATGAGAATCATCTGATGACACCATGGCAGAGGATCAAATTCCCGTTATATACGCTTTGGAAAGTTCGTCGTAGTTTCAGCAGCTTTAAATCTTCTTTTACCGAGTTCTTGCGTTGCATTGCCCCTTCATGTTTCACACTGTATGAGAAGATGAGGCATTAGTGAAGGTTGAGATTAGAGATCTTGCTTTATAAATGAGGTGGTATAAGGAAATACCGTTTTTAATCCGCCATTTTGGCTTTAGTGCCATGTGGAACATCGCTGTTAGGTCTAGGCTTGATAGTAATTATTCCCGTGATCATGCCATTTTGTCTGTGATGGAGCGTGGATTTGAAAACGAGATGGCTTTACTGTTGAATACTCAAACAAGAGTCCTTAATCTTCTGAATTCGAATGATTTTATTTGGGTTTGTTGGATGCAAGGTGAGGACAAAATGCCCGAAACGATAGCCACTTGTTACAAATCTTTGTTGAGAAATAAAGGGAGTTACAATGTTCAATTGATAACATACTCGAATTATAGGGAATATGTGGACTTGCCAGATTATTTAGTTACTAAGCACGAAGCTGGTGTTATCTCCAACACACATTTTTCCGATGTGATTAGGTGCTATTTGCTTTGGAAATATGGGGGCATTTGGATTGATGCAGCATTGTTTGTTACAAAAGAGGTAGATTATAATGGGATAACTTTTAGCTCCCCCAAGATGGCATTTGACTCAAGCAATTCAATCAATCTGAAATGGACAGTTGGATGCCTTGCTGCTGGCAAGAACTTTTTACTGTTTGAGTTTGCCTACAAGTATTTATTGGCCTATTGGAGAAAGTATGACACCCCCATTGTTTATCTGCTCCTAGATCATGTGTTCGAATTGGCATATCTGAATAATGGCACGATTAAAACGGTTATTGATAGTGTGCCCCTTAATAATGAAGGCCTGCATTGGTGCCGTTATCATTTTAATGATAAATGCGACACCCGGGTGTATAATGAGTTGATCGAGAACAATCAATTCTTGTCATTGACTTGGAGGCTTCCTTATCGCCTCCAAGATGAAAATGGTGAGTTGACATATTATGGCAGGTTGCTGAAGGATTTTGATAGACCACAATAAGGAGGAGATGAAGATAGCGGTTGCTGGGACAGGATATGTGGGGTTGAGCGTTGCGACATTGTTGGCGCAGCACAATCAGGTGGTGGCGGTTGATGTCGTTCCTGAAAAAGTGGAGAAGATCAACAGGCGCCTCTCGCCCATCCAGGATGAATATATAGAGAAATATTTGGCAGAGAAGGAGTTGGACCTCACGGCTACTCTAGACGCCGAAATGGCTTATCGCGATGCGCGGTTTGTGGTGATCGCGACCCCTACCAATTATGATCCTGCGACGAACTATTTCGACACTTCACTGGTCGAGAGCGTTATCAGTCAGGTGATAGAGATGAATCCTGAGACTGTCATGGTGATCAAGTCCACGATTCCTGTCGGGTTCACTCAACGGATCTCAGAAAAGACAGGTTCACGCAACATACTGTTTGCTCCTGAATTCCTGAGGGAGACTAAGGCCTTGTACGACAACCTGTATCCGAGCCGCATCATCGTTGGCCGCCCAGCAGGTGATGAGCGATTGGATAAGGCTGCACATGAGTTCGCCGAGCTGCTCCAGCAAGGGGCCATCAAGCAGGATATTGACACACTCTTTATGGGGTGGAACGAGGCTGAAGCCGTTAAGCTTTTTGCCAACACTTATTTGGCACTCAGGGTGAGCTATTTCAACGAATTGGACACTTATGCCGAGATGAAAGGCCTTGACTCGCGCTCTATCATCGAGGGTGTGTGCCTTGACCCCCGCATCGGCTCTCATTACAATAACCCCTCATTTGGCTACGGCGGATATTGCCTGCCAAAAGATACCAAGCAGTTGCTGGCCAACTATGCCGATGTGCCCGAAAACCTGATTGAAGCCATTGTGGAGAGCAACCGCACCCGTAAAGACTTTGTCGCCGACCGCGTGTTGCGCAAGGCCGGCTATTACGATTACTCCCAGCGTGGTGGATACTCGAGCAGCGAAGAGCACCGTTGTGTGATCGGGGTCTATCGATTGACGATGAAGTCTGATAGTGACAATTTCCGCCACTCGAGCATTCAGGGGGTGATGAAACGCATCAAGGCCAAGGGGGCCGAGGTCATTGTTTATGAGCCTACGCTTGAGGACGGCTCGACATTCTTTGGCAGCAGAATCGTGAATGATTTGTCTGAATTTAAGAAGGCAAGTCAGGTAATCATCGCGAACAGATGTGATGCCGCCTTGGATGATGTGAAGGACAAAGTTTACACCCGTGATCTTTTCATGAGGGACTAAGCCACGTGAAACAGTTCGTCAAACACATATATAGGCATTTTAGGCCAGTGATTATGCATGGCAAGGCTAACTCAATAAGGTCATTGTCAAAATACGGAAAAGGTTTCTGGATTGATGTGAATGGGAATAACAACCTTGTCGAGATCGCAGAAGGATGTCTGCTGACAAACACCATCATTCGATTATCAGGTGACAACAACCGATTGTTCATCAATAAAACCGCACGTTTCATGGGGCCATGCATCATTACTATGGATGGCGACTCAACATTATTGATAGGGGAGAATGCAGGAATTCGTGACGTCCAGTTCGTGTTAAAGGATGCCGATATAGAGGTTGGCAAGCTGTGTATGTTCAGTAATCATATATTGCTGCGAAATACTGATTCTCACAAAGTGATCAATCTTGAAGATAACCAGGTGACAAATGCATCGCGTAATATACGTCTTGGTGAGCATGTCTGGATTGGTCAAAATGCAACGATACTGAAAGGGGTGAACATTGGCAATGATTCGATAGTGGCTATGGGCACCATTGTAACTAAGGATGTCCCGGCCAATTCCATTGTTGCCGGTGTGCCTTCAAAAGTGGTGAAAACAGGAATCACATGGGATTATTAAGAAAGATGAGAATTCCCCATTTGAAAATAAAGTACCTTTTTGCTGGGACTGTTTTCCGCGTTTTCCCTGGGTCAAATGTCAAGATCGGTTCAGATGTAACGATCTCACGCTCAAGAATTGTAGTCAACCCTGGTGCATCCTTGACCATAGCATCAAACGTTATTATTCAGGATGCTGAGATATATGTTGAGAAAGGCTCATTTACCATCGATGGGTCGTGTATAATTCAGGGTGAAGGCAAATATAAGCACACAAAGGTAATCATTAATAACGGACACGTTTCTTTTGGTAATCATACAAAGATTTCCTGTGACAAGACTTGGGTTCGTTTTGGTGGAACGCTATCTGTTGGTGAATATACCAATATAAATCAAGGGAGTGAAATCCGGTGTGATGAGTGCATTACAATAGGTTCTTTCAATCAAATATCTTATCGCGTCAAGATATGGGACACGAACACTCACAGCATTTTGCCTCCTGCAGATAGGCAGCGTGTCGCCAAACAGTATTATCCATATTTTGGTTATGAGGAAAGCAAGCCAGAGACGAAGCCTGTAATAATTGGAAATGATTGCTGGCTAGGTGAGAGCGTTGCCGTTCTAAAGGGCAGTTGTATTGGAGATAGAACCATAATCGGTTTCCAGACAACAATATCCGGTAAAACCATTCCTGCTGATAGCCGTGTGGTGCAAGATGTTCACCTCAAGGTCCTTTGAAACCTTGATAGAACTATTCTAAACGAAATTGATACTCGTGAATTCTCAACCATTAGTTAGTGTCATTATTGGGCTTTATAATGTGGAGCGCTTCCTCGAGAAGAAGTGTTTACGGGATATAACGCAGCAGACGTACACCAATCTTGAAATCATACTGGTGGATGATGGGTCAACAGATGCGACGGGTAAGCTGATAGATGAACTTTCGACTGAAGACACTCGAATCCGGGTAATCCATAAACAGAATGGGGGCGTCAGTAGTGCTCGTAATGCTGGCCTTGACATTGCATCGGGAGAGTTCATTTATTTTTGCGATGTGGATGATGATTTAGACCTAACCTTGATAGAGCAAAGCACAGTCTTGATGCAAAAGCATGCAATCCAGATGCTTATCTTTGGGTTTAATGTCATCTATGCTAACGGATCACTCCCTAATGAAACAGTGCAATTTGAAGATTTGCTGGTCGAGAGCAATGATGAACTAAAAGAAATCATACTCAGCAAGTTGTTGGATATTCTCCCTTGTGGTAATGGTTTCTTATGGAATAAGTTCTACCGTCGAGATTTTATTGAAAGGTACCATTTCCGGTTTGATGATCTGCTGCTTCAACAAGATGAGGTGTTTAACATACAAATGTATCCGAAAGTAGAGCGGTTGTATGTGTCGTCTGCCGTGTTGTATGATTATTATATCTATGGAAGCGGTAATAACCGTGCTCGCTATATCCCGAATAGGTTCAACATCTATCATTCAATATATAAGCAGCTGACAAACACTTGCACACAATGGGGAATCATGGATCAACATTGCCATGAATTCATCACAGAGAAGTTTTATAAAGGTCTTATTGCGACGTTTCTAGATAATCCGTATTACAAGGGTTGTCCCTACAGGTATAAGGATAGAAAACGGGAATTCAAAGAAATACTTTCAAATCCTGATGTCCAGGATTGTTTGGCTAATATGGAGGGCTCCTCTTATTTTAAAGGCATCAAATCGATTCTTTATTATTGGCTTTCATATCGGCTTAAGAGTTATGAGATGTTAACTCTTTTAAGGTGGCTGTTCAATATTGGAGACCGGTGCCGTGAAATGCTGAAAAATGTACTTAAATAGAAGTTTATCTTATCTGTTCATTTTTAGTTCATAAGTGGGGCAGAACTACGATAATAGTGGTAACCGGCGGATTGCGAAGAATGCGGTGATGCTTTATGTCCGCATGTTCTTTACCATGATTGTGGGGTTGTATACCTCGCGGGTGGTGTTGAATGTGCTGGGCGTTGAAGACTATGGCATCTATGGCGTCGTGGGTGGCGTCATCGGCATGCTTGGTTTTTTGAATGCCTCGATGAGCGGTGCCACGAGCCGATTCCTCACATTTGAACTGGGAAGGGGAGACCAAAAACGTCTTGCCGACACCTTTTCTAGTGCTTTGATAGTACATATGGGCATCGCTCTGTTTGTGCTGCTCATTGCCGAGACGGTGGGATTGTGGTTCCTGACCCATAAACTTGTGATACCTGCTGGCCGTATGCCAGCTGCCCATTGGGTGTATCAAATGAGTATTTTGAGCGCCTTGATTGGCATTACACAGGTACCCTATAATGCCACTATCATAGCCCATGAGAAGATGGATGTGTATGCCTGGGTGGAAATTCTGCATGCGGCACTCCGGTTATTGATCGTCTATCTGCTGACTATTGGCAACTTTGATAAATTGATCCTTTATGCTGCGCTCGGGCTCGCGGTGAGCGTGTTTATCCGCTTGATATATCGTGTTTACTGCATCCGCCATTTCTCTGAGTCTCATTTTCATTGGCTATGGGACAAGAGCATTTTGAAGCCGCTGCTTAACTTCAGTGGATGGGATTTGTATGGTAATATGGCATTTACAGTCCGCTCCCATGTGTCGAATTTTATCCTAAACGTGTTCTATGGTGTCGTGCTCAATGCCGCTAGCGGAATCGCCTCTACGGTACAAGGTATAATCTTGAGTTTCTCCTCTAATGTTGTGTTGGCATTTAAGCCTCAAATCATCAAGACTTATTCTGTTGGTGATTATGATCAGATGAACGAGAAATTGCGTTATGCCGCCAAAGTGTCGATTGCATTGATGATATTGGTCACGGTGCCTGTTTTTGTCAAATGTGCTTATGTCTTGAAACTTTGGCTCAAGATTGTTCCCGAGGGAACCGTTGTGATGACCCGTTTCACGTTACTGATCAACTTGGCATCTTGCATGTCATCAATCTTGTTGATAGGCATTCATGCAACTGGGAAAATGATAACAACAGGCGCTATAGGCGGCACGATGTATCTATTATCGTTGCCCCTCATGTATTGGATGTTGAAGATAGGGCTCACTTATCGGGATTGTTACTTGATGTTCTTGATAATTACAGCCCTGTTTTGTGCGGTTAATGCGTTCATTCTCAAGAAACAGATGCCAGAGTTCGCAATCGTGAGTTTTATCAACACGGCTTTGTTGCCGATTTTGATTATGTTTGCTCTAAGCCTGGCTGGCTCATACGCATTGTCATATCATTTTCAAGAGAGTTTTTTGGGCTTGATTCTGTTTTCCCTCTTGTCCTGTTTGATGACGATGGTGTTATCATTTGTGGTCATGTTGAACCGGAATGAGAAAAGACAAACCCTAGAGTTGATAAAAAAACGTCTTAAAAGATAACATCATTATGATGGAGGCGGTAAGAAAATTTCTATGGCATTTGTTAGGGTTTGGCTACGACCATGCCTTGAGGGAATTCAGCCATCGTTTTGTCGCTGTTTACAAGAATGCGAAACTCGGCCACAGGACGTACAATAATAATGCGATGGTTTATCGCTGGAGCGACGCTCCGCTGTTGATCGGTAAGTATTGTTCAATTTCTCACGATGTAAAGTTCATCGTTGACGATGGGGGACATGGCCATTTTCAAGTAACAAACTATCCGTTTCCTGAAAATGAGATCGGGGAGAAACTTGGTATTACCGTTGGTAATGACGTCTGGATAGGAATGGGTGCTATGATATTGAATGGGGTGACCATTGGCAACGGGGTAACTGTTGCTGCCGGTGCCGTAGTAACGAAAGACGTACCAGACTATTGCGTCGTTGGCGGAGTGCCGGCAAAGGTCATCCGCGAGAAATGCACCCGTGACGAGGCTGAGGCCATGAAGAAAATAGCCTGGTGGGACTGGGATGATGAAGTGATCAAGGAGCGTATGGATGACTTCCATCTTTCTATCCCCGAGTTTATAGCGAAGTATCAATGAAAAAGCGGATTCTGTTTATCATTGATTCATTGAATTGCGGTGGGGCAGAGAAGAGCTTAATTTCTTTGTTGCCATTACTGGACTATGACCGCTTGGATGTCAATCTGCTGATATTCAGGCGTGGCGGTGTGTTTGAAAAATACATTCCGAGCCAGGTGAGAGTCATTGGCCATGACTTGTATGGAAAAGGTTTTATGGACAAAATTCGACGCATGATGCATCAAGTCAGATTCTCGTACCTGTTGCGCTATGGTAAAAAGCGGCACGGAGCAGAGACCCATTGGCGTGCGATGAGCAGAGCCATAAAGCCATTGAAGGGGAAATATGATGCAGCGGTTGCCTATCAACAGGGCATGCCCACATTCTTTCTTGCAACAAATGTTGAAGCATACAAAAAGATTGCATGGATAAATGCCGATGTATTTGAAGCGGGATACCAAATGGATTACTGCAAGCAATTCTATGATAGAATGGATGCAATCGTTGCTGTATCCCAGAAATTGCATGAGAAATTGAGTGCCAAAACCCCATGGATGAAAGATAGACTTCACTGTATTTACGATATCATCAATCCGGATGTGATACGTCAGCTTGCACAGGAGACTGTTCATGATATGATTCCTGCAGGTGGAGAGTTATCGATTGTCTCTGTTGGGAGGTTGACAAGACCCAAAAACCATCTCATGGCAGTGGAAGTCGCTCGCATTCTTAAAGAGAAAGGCCTGAGCTTCAAGTGGTATTTCGTCGGTGAAGGTGAAATGCGACAGCCGATTGAAGAGAAAATATCTGAATCAGGACTGCAGAATTATGTCATTCTGTTGGGCTTGAAGGAGAATCCATATCCTTATATGTCAAAAGCTGATGTTTATGTTCAGACTTCAACTTTTGAGGGGTTTGGTATGACGATTGCCGAGGCCAAAATACTGCATCGACCGGTCGTGAGCACAAACTTTGATGTGGTGTATGACCAAATTACTGATCGTGAGAATGGATTGATTGCGGAAATGACTCCCGAGAGCGTGGCAAGTAAAATATTTGAATTGATCCAAAACAAGGAATTAAGGAGTCATATCGTGTCTAACCTGGAGCAAAAAACCAACACTACGTCAGTCACTGAGGTAGAAAAATTCCATGCATTGATAAGCAATGAACGATAATGCCGTTCGATTCAGTTTGTCCAAGGATGCCTCAACATGCTTGAAAGGGCTGGCCTGTTTACTGATTGTCTTGCATCATTGGTGCTCTGGATTGTCTGGCATTGGGCATGACGGTTTTCTTGTGAAACTATTTACTCAGACGGGCGGTATTACTGGAGTTGCTGTTTTCTTTTTCCTTTCGTCCTATGGATTGTCCCGCTCGCAGCAGAAGAAAAAGAACTCTTTGAAGTCATTCTTTGTGAAGCGCCTTGCAAGAGTATATATCCCATTGGTCATAACTAATATTTTATGGCTGATGATAAGATATGATGGACAAGATTTCGTGCAGACTTCGCTTCAGATATTGAATTTGAAGGATTTGTTGGATATCGTAACATGGTTCTGCAACGTTATAATAGTTTGTTACATAATCTTTTATGTGTCGAATTCGTTTGCGAATAATTGGGCTAAACTTCTTTGTAATTGGGTATTGACAATTGCTTTGGCTGTGTTGTTGTCAATGCTTTGGCCGAAATATCCATGTTATGTGTATTCGTTGATCGCATTCCCTCTTGGAGCTACTGTAGCCATCTTACAGGATAAAATGAAATGTCGCAATCTATTAACAACTATATTTGTTCCCTCAATGGCTTTACTAGGCTTTTTAGCTTGGCGTTTGCCAGAGAATAGGAATTTAGTGATTGCCAATCTTTATTGTTGTGGCATCATCTTGTGCTTGATGTTTATTGTGCTGTGGGTGCAGCGAAGAAAATCGTCAGTTCTAACAGGTGTAATTGGATTATCTGTCAAACCATTATCATTTATTGGCCTATATTCTTATGAGATATATCTATTGCATAATAAGTTTTTGATGCTTCACAGTGCTTATCATGTAACTGTATGGTATCCGATTACGTTTATCGCGGTGGTTGTTCCATTCTCGATGCTTTTGTATAGACTTGATGGTAGAATAACAAAATTGTTTGTAAAATGATTATCCGGACTATCACATGCCATCAATCTTCAAACCATGGGGCAGTTCTTCAAGCGTATGCTTTGCTCCATTATTTACAATCTCTTGGACATGACGTCAAAGTGATTGATTATAGGCCGCCATACATGAACCTGAAGCATCGTATTCCGCCTCGGTACAATCATTTTGTAATCAGAAAGTTGTATCTGTTGTCAAAATTACCAGGGGATATGAAAGGATGGCGGCGTCATCGAGCAATATTGCCGTTTTGCAATCAATATATAAGTGCTACGGATTCTCAATTTGTTTCAGTTGAGCAGTTGCGAGCAAACCCACCTGATGCAGACATGTATATTGCTGGAAGTGACCAGATTTGGAACACAATGTTCCAAAACGGGAAAGACTCTGCATTTTATCTGGACTTTGGGTCGCCAAAACGAAAGATTAGTTATGCAGCAAGTTTTGCGACTGAATCTCTAGCTCCAGGTACAGAAGTGTTCGTAGCGAAGGGTTTGAGCAATTTTGATGCTATTAGTGTGAGAGAAAGCTCTGGTTTGAGCATTCTTAAGGAGTTGGGCTATAAAGGCAGAATGGTGGTCGATCCAGTTTTTCTACTGAGCAAGAATCAATGGGATCAATTTGATAATTTAAATATAGAGAATGAGCGTTATATTTTGACTTATGATTTTGAGAGGCGAGAGAGCATAATTGGACGTATAGCTAAGCGGTTGGCGTTAGCTTCTGGTTGTAAAATATATTCAGTAAGCCCCTTTAGGCATGGATATGCTGACAAGTCTTTCGTCAATGTTGGGCCAGATATCTTCATTTCACTAATAAAACATGCTCAGTGTGTGGTCTGCAACTCGTTCCATGGTATAGCTTTCTCAATGATTTATGGCAAGGATTTCTTTCTCGTTAATCGCAAGGATGGGCTTAATGTTAGGATGCGGGATTTATTGAATCGATATGGTATAGGCCATCGTATAATTGGTGAGAACTCATCCAATGCTCAAATGTTGACTGCAATCAATTATGAGGCAGTCAATCAGCAACTTGAACGAGATATTGAGGAATCAAAGCAATTTTTGTTACATCAAATTGAATTAACAAAGTGACCAAACCTCGCATCTTTATCAATATGCATTACATGGAGCTTGGTGGCGCGGAAAGAGCGCTGCTTGGACTCCTAAATGCACTGGATACCAACAAGGTTGACGTGGATTTGTTCTTGAACCAACATACAGGAGAATTCATGTCGCTGATACCCAAAAAGATTAACCTTTTGCCCGAACGCCGTGGCTATAATGCCATAGAACGTCCGATGCTACAAATTCTCAAAGAAGGGCAGGTTGGTATCGTTATGGGGCGTTTGAGGGCACGCAGGCTCTATAAGAATTACCATCAATCATTGACGGATAAAGAAAAAGCATTTGACTCCAGTTCATTCCATTATGTGACGGAGTGTGTCCAGCGTTTTTTGCCGTCGTTGGATGATTTGGGCGAGTATGATTTGGCAATCAGCTTCTTGCAGCCTCACAATATAGTATTGAATAAAGTGAGGGCAAAGAAGAAGATTGCTTGGATTCACACAGATTACTCGACTGTACATGTCAATGCTGAGTTGGAACTGCCTGTTTGGACCGGTTTTGACCATATAGTGTCAATCTCGCCTGACTGTACTCGCTCGTTTTTGTCCACGTTTCCATCTTTGGAGGATAAGATTATTGAGATAGAGAACATTCTTTCAGCAGATTTTATTCGTCAACAGGCTGAACTACTTGACGTGAGCGAAGAAATGCCTGGAAATGGTATTAACCTTTTGTCTATTGGTCGTTATCATTATCAAAAGAATTTTGATAATTTGCCCAATATAGCGAAACGTATTGTTGAATTGGGTCATCCTGATTTGAGATGGTTTGTTATTGGATTTGGGCCAGAAGAGAAGCTGATCAGGCAAAAGATAGCGGAAGAAAAGATGGAAAAACATGTAATCTTATTGGGCAAAAAGGAGAATCCATATCCTTATATCAAAAGATGTGATATTTATGTACAACCAAGTAGATATGAAGGGAAAAGTGTCTCTGTTCGTGAGGCTCAAATCCTTTGTAAACCAGTTGTTATTACGAGCTATTCTACAGCAAGTAGTCAAATAAAAAATGGGATCGATGGTTTTATAACCCCAATGGACAACGATGGGTGTGCAAAATCCATAGATAAGATTCTTACCCATCCCACTTTATTGGATGCTTTATTCTCTCATATGAGTAAACATGATTATGGGAATGAAGGTGAAGTGTCTAAAATCTATAGATTCGTCGGAATTTAATAGTTTTATAGGTATCAGTAATTCTGTCTCATCATTCTGCTTATTATTGAAATGAACAAGCCTCGTATTTTTATCAATATGCATTATATGGCAATGGGAGGTGCTGAAAGCGCTCTTCTTGGCCTGCTTAATGCATTGGATACAGACAAAGTTGATGTGGATTTGTTTCTTAATCAGCATACGGGTGAGTTTTTGTCGCTGATACCTAAGAATATCAAACTCTTGCCGGAGAGACAAGGATACAATGCGATAGAACGACCTGTCCGCCAGATTCTGAGGGAAGGCCAATTAAGCATGGTGTTTGGACGCCTAAAGGCACGATGGCTTTATCATAAATATTACTCTACTCTCAATGACATAGAAAAATCTTATGATTCAAGCTTTTTTCAATATGTAGCAGAATGTGTGCAGCGATATTTGCCATCACTGGAGGATTTGGGTAATTACGATTTGGCAATCAGCTTCTTGCAGCCTCATAACATCGTGTTAAATAAAGTAAAGGCAAGAATAAAGCTAGCTTGGATTCATACTGATTATTCGGCTGTCCATGTCAATGCAGAAATGGATTTTCCTGTGTGGTCTGGATATGACTATATAGTGTCAATATCACCCGATTGTACTCGTTCCTTTTTGCAGACATTTCCTTCTTTAAAGGACAAGATTATTGAAATTGAGAACATCCTCTCGGCAAGTCATATCCGCCATCAAGCTGAGCTTTTTGATGTTGGTGAAGAGATGTCTAAAAGTGCCTTAAATCTGTTATCGGTTGGGCGCTATTGTCATGCTAAGAATTATGATAATGTTCCTGACATAACTAAACGTCTAGTTGAAATGGGCTTTGTGGATTTAAGGTGGTATCTTATAGGATTTGGTACGGATAAGCAATTAATTTGCCAGAAGATAGCAGAAGCAGGGATGGAGAATCATGTGATTTTGCTTGGCAAAAAAGATAATCCATATCCTTATATCAAGGCCTGTGACATCTATGTCCAGCCAAGCCGTTACGAGGGCAAGAGTGTGACAGTCCGCGAGGCCCAGGTTTTATGCAAGCCGGTAATCGTCACTAATTACCCGACGGCTCACAGCCAAATTAAGGATGGGGTGGATGGCATCATTGTTCCGCTAGACAATGATGGCTGCGCAAGGGCCATGGCCAATGCTGTCAAAAATGTGGATTTATTGAATTCTATTTCAAGCTATCTTACAAAACACGACTACGGCAACGAGAACGAAGTTGATAAAGTATATACTATTCTTGATTCGTGAGGAAGGAAATAGATAAAGATAGATTATATTGGATTGATGCTATTCGATCATTTGCATGCCTTTGTGTGATATCGACACATGCTCCAATGATTGGTTGGGGGCATGGTCATGTGGTAAAGGCAATATTTAATTACTACTCAATTGCGGGGGCATCTATTCTCTTTTTCATGATTTCTGGTGCTTTGGTGCTATACAAACCCAAACCAGTAGTGCCGTTTCTCAAGAAAAGACTGAGTCGAATCGTTTTCCCGATGGTATTTTGGACTTTAATCTCATTGCTCATTAAAGTTTTGAGTCATGAAAAAAGTTGGAATGAGTTTTGGGTAAATGAGATTAAAATCCCGTTAGGTCCACAAGAGAGCACATATTGGTTCATTTATGTGATTTTTGGCATCTATCTAATGACTCCCATACTTGCAACGTGGCTTGAACGTTGTAGTAAGAAGGACTTGCAATTGTACCTTGGTTTGTGGGGTATTACATTATTAATCCCATATTTTGAGACGCTTAATGTGACGATACATTTCTCGCATGGCTATCTATACTATTTTTATGGGTATTTGTGGTTCGCTGTTATGGGCTATTACATTCGCCGTTATGTCAACTTACCTAAATTTAAACCATGGCACATAATAGCAGCCATTTCTCTGGTGGGGCTACCTGCAATCTTGTATTGTACTCCCATGAATCATGGGGCAATTCAGCATCGTATGGCATTACATGTTGTGGCTTTATGTGTTTGCTATTTTGTTTTTTTGAAGCATTTCAATTATTCCGACAAAATGAAACATATCTGCTATAATTTTGCTCAACATAGTTTTGGTATATATTTAGTACACATGATAGTGATTCGGAGGATGGTCTGGCCTCTTCTATCAGGCGTGGAAATGCATTATGCCATTCAGATACCACTAACCATCGCTTTGACGGCATTAATAAGTTATCTGATTGTAAAATTGTTCTCGTTTCTTCCTTATAGTAAATATTTAGTTGGTGTGTAATGAGTATAATTATTCGTTTTGTCTTTATTCATTCAAGTAGTGATGGTCACATGCTGCATTAAAGTCTATCAACACTGTGTTTTAATGAAAATCAGTTTTATTTGAAATTCATGATTCCTTTAAGTTAGATAACGTGTCTTTTCTATAAATAGATAAAAAAACTAATATAATGAAAAGAAATTCAAGACTTGATATTCTTCGCCTCATCGCTATATCAATGGTGGTCTTGATGCATTCACAAAGGCCCTATTCTAATTCAAGTTTAATCTCTGTAGGATTGTCATATATGACAGCTCCAGGATTAGTTCTTTTTTTCATGATTAGTGGGGCGTTATTATTAGGTTCTAGCCTTTCAGCAAAGGAGTTTTTAAATCGTCGTTTTAATAAAATTGTTTTTCCAACTATATTTTGGTCACTTTTTTATCTGATTGCTGATTATGTAAGTGGGGATTATTCGCTTGTGGCAGTTTTGAAATCTTGTTTGAATATCCCACTGGATGAACAGGGGCATGGGTTCCTATGGTTCATGTACACGTTATCAGGGTTGTATTTGTTAACTCCGATTCTCTCAAGTTGGTTAAAAAGGGCTTCTAAACATGAAATCGAGTTTTATCTGCTATTATGGGGAATCACTTTAATATATCCTTATTTAAGGCTAGTATTGCAAGTTGATGAAACAAAGAAAGGTCTACTTTACTATTTTGCTGGTTATGCTGGTTATTATTTATTAGGGTATTACTTGACGTTCCACTATGTTTTCAAGCGATGGCATGTTTTTATTTCTGTTATTTTAGCTTTGTTGGTCCCTTTTATGATTTACATAACCTCGGCTGAACTCGATTTTTATTCAGTCTTATGGTATCTGTCATTGCCAGTGGCTTTGATGGCATTCATATGGTTCTCACTGATTGATAGATTACCTGATTGTAATTGTTTGTGGATGTCTAATGTTGCTAACTTGTGTTTTGGCGTCTATTTTATTCATATCTTCATTATTAGGAAATGTATTTGGAATATCGCTTTTATATGTAACATGCCTGGCATAATGCAGTTATTTGTGATATCATTCGTTTCTTTGATTGTTTCTTTTGCAATCTCGTGGATAATATCAAAGCTTTCATTTAGTAAATATATAATAGGTGTGTAATGATACCCAAAACGATACATTATTGCTGGTTCGGCCACAATCCGTTACCAGAGAGTGCTATTAAATGCATCAATAGTTGGCGCAAATTCTTCCCTGATTACGAAATCATGGAATGGAATGAGGACAACTTCGATGTAAATAGCATTCCATATACAGCAGAAGCTTACCAGGCACGCAAATATGCATTTGTGAGCGATTATGCCCGTTTTTGGATATTGTACCACTTCGGAGGCGTTTATTTTGATACCGATGTTGAAGTCATTAAACCGATGGACGATATCATTGAGAAAGGTCCCTTCATGGGTATTGAAGTGGAATGTGGACCTCAACAACGTTACCCGATGATTGCTCCAGGACTGGGAATTGGTGTGGATGCTGGACATGAGGTCTATAAACGAATGATAGAGTATTATTCACAGGTTCATTTTATGGACAAGAATGGAGTCCTTGACCACGAAACGGTTGTTCCTCGCACAACTCGAGTTTTGGTTGAGTCTGGGCTCCAACCTCATAATGATCTGCAACAAGTTGCTGGTATTTGTATTTATCCGAAGGACTATTTCAATCCTCTCGATTCTTTAACTGGGCGTTTGTTTAAGACAGAGAATACTCGTTCTGTGCATTGGTATATGGCATCATGGCAAGATTCGAGCGCATTCAGAATGAGGCTCTCACGTATGTCCCACCGCATTTTCGGTTTGCATTTACATCGTATTAAAGAGTACTTAAAAAATAGAGGCGTTACTAATAAATAGCCTGTTATTAATAATAAAAACCATTTTGATATGGAACCACTTAATCTAATTGATCCTTGGTATTACTCAACAGCATATTATATTTTATTTCTTTTTCTTTGTTGGGGCACAACCCTTTATTATGTGGGTTCAAGTCAAAAAAAAATACTTCACGCTGAAGGCTCTCCAATTCAGGGCGCAGCTTTAGTCTTGACAATCGTACTGTCCTTTTATTTGGGACTAAGACCGCCTTCTGGTTCTTTTGGTGATATGCTTATGTATATTCATTCATACGTTAATGTTATTAATGGGTATGTCCCTATTAACTTAAAGACAGAATGGCTTTGGGAGAATTTGACAGCGTTCTGCAAACTGTCAGGGTTTAATGTCTTTGAGTATTTCTTAATAGTAGAGATGGGTTATTTCTTTGGGATGTTCATTTGCTGTTTCTTGCTAATGCGAAAGAATCTATGGATAGCTGTTTTGTTCTTTTTTATTTCATTCTCGTGTTATTCTTTTGGGACCAATGGCATTCGCAACGGATTGGGTTGTAGTCTCGACTTAGTAGCCATTAGCCTTTTTGCATTAGGAGGGGCAAAACGTCCAGTGGGTGTCGTTCTGATGTTTTTAGCTATGGGAATTCACCGCTCAACGATATTGCCTAGTGCTGCCGCGATTGCTTCGGTTTACTTTATTAAGGATACAAAGACTGCAATTAGGTTTTGGATAGCATCAATCGCTATTTCTCTTGTGGCCGGTCCGATGGTGGAAAACTTTTTTGCGGCTCTAGGTTTTGATGATCGAATGGATCAATATGCAAGTACTAATCAAGATGAGCGGTCGATGAATCAGTTCTCTGCAACTGGTTTCCGTTGGGACTTTCTCTTGTATAGCTCATTTGGCACGATAATGATTTGGTATGTGACTCGATATCGTAAGTTTACAGATAAGGTTTATTCGATAATTGCGATTACCTATCTTTTGTGCAATGCCTTCTGGGTTATGGTTATTCGTTCGGCATTCTCAAATCGTTTTGCTTATTTATCATGGTTCCTCTATCCTGTTGTCATGGCATACCCACTTTTGAGAATGAATTTATGGAAGGATCAAGATAGAAAAACAGCGATTATCTTCTTCTTATACTCTGGGTTTACATTGTTCATGTTCTTTATCTTCTATTTTGGAACATCGAACGGTTTTAATGGTTTCGACCAGTATTGGTGGAGGCAATAGAATAGCAATGGCAACTCTTACTGTTTTCACTCCTGCATACAATCGTGCTCACACAATTTGGCGGACTTACGAAAGCCTTTGCCGTCAGACATGCAAGGACTTTTGTTGGTTGGTTATCGACGACGGGAGTACTGATGAAACCCGACAACTAATCGCTTCATGGATTGGAGAAGAGCATCTGACTGATCATTTCTCAGGACAATGTCCCAGTGGCTTCTTCATTAGTTACATCTGGAAAGAGAATGGTGGCTTGCATACGGGATACAATACAGCTTATGCAAACATTGATACTGAGTTGTGTGTCTGTATTGACAGTGATGACTGGATGCCCGATGATGCGGTCGAGAAGATAGTACGTTGCTGGAAAGAAAAAGGGTCTTCTCGATTTGCCGGAATCATAGGATTGGATTTTGATACCCAAGGTAACCCCCTAGGTGGATTTTTCCCAGATAATCTTCACGAGGCCTATTTCTTAGACTTGTATATCGATAATATCCATCGGGCTGATACAAAAGAAGTCATGCGAACTGACCTGATGAAACAGGTTGCACCTCAAGTGGGTTTTGATGGAGAGAAAAACTTTAACCCTGTTTATATGCTTCTTCAGGTTTGTGACAATTATCCATTGATTGTGCTCAACGAAAACCTATGCATTGTTGAATATCAACAAGATGACAGCATGTCTCGGGGTATCTATCGCCAGTATGTGAACAGTCCTCGCAGTTTCGCAAAATTACGCTTGCTGGAGATGAACTTAAAACGCAATACATTCAAGCACAAGTTCCGCTCGGCTATCCATTATGTGTCTAGTTGTTTGATCTCGAAAGATAGGAACTGGCTAAGGAATGCGTCAAACAAATGCTTGGTACTATTGGCTGCGCCTTTTGGGGTAATCCTGTCATACTATATCAAAACTAAGGCCAAGAAGTGAGTTATTCTATAGCAATTCGCACACTGGGCACCTCGGGCGAAAAATTTGTCCGTGAGTTAGAGTCCATTAAGCGACAGACCATCCAACCTGATAAGGTGGTCATATATATTGCTGAGGGGTATGCACGTCCTGAATATACTATTGGCAAGGAGGAGTATGTGTGGGTTAAGAAAGGTATGATGAGGCAACGCGTCTTGCACTATGATGAAATAGATTCACCATTAATCATGCTTCTTGATGACGATGTGGAACTCGCTCCTGACAGTGCCGAGAAGCTGATTAATACGCTAAATGATTTTCAGCTTGACTGCATCGCAGCGGATACATTTAGGAATCATAGGATGCCATTGGTAAGGAAATTATATGCTGCAGTTACAAATCTGGTGTTTCCTCATTACAGCAAGAAGTGGGCCTTTAAGATACATAGTAATGGTAGCTTTAGCTATAATAATAGCGTCAAGCGGGATGTGTATCTTTCACAAAGTGCCGCAGGACCAGCTTCTCTATGGAAAAAAGATGTTTTCTTGGCTTTACATTTGGACGATGAACTGTGGCTTGAAAGGTTTGGCTTTCCTTTTGGTGAAGACGCATTGACGTTTAATAAATTGTACAGGAATGGCTTCAAGTTGGGCCTTCACTACAACAGCGGCGTGAAACACTTAGATGGGAAATCCTCTAGCAGCGCATTCCAAAAGAATCCTAGAAAGTTTTATGTCCGTTCTGTGTCGTCGTTGATGATTTGGTATAGAATCTGCTATAATCCCAGCAATTTAGGGCAGTTTAAAAAACTCTTGGCGATGCTATCATTCGCATTTAAAGCAGTATGGCTCCTTCTTGTGAATATAGTTGCCGCATGTTGCCTTTGGATTCCCCAAGCCCCTGTATATTATTTGAAGGGTCTGGTCGATGGTGTTAGGTTCGTTCTTTCTGATGATTTTCAGAATTTGCCGAATTATGTGATAGCAAAATCATAGATATGAGAATTCTTCACGTCATTACATCCTTATATAACGGTGGAGCAGAGCGCCTGATGGTGGATCTGCTGCCAATGTTGTGCAACGATGACAAAAACGAGGTAGAACTCTTGTTGTTTAATGGCGTGGAGACTATTTTCAAGAAAGAATTGCTTCAGAGAGGTATTAAGATTATTTCTCTTTCAACCACAAATGACGTTTACCACCCGAGGCGATTGCTCAAACTGAGAAGTATCATTCAGCAATACGATATAGTACACACTCATAATACTGCATGCCAGCTTTATGTTGCTATCGCAAGTTGTCTCTTGCGCAAAAAGCCACTTTTGGTTACCACCGAGCATAATTCAACCAACAGGAGGCGTGCAAAAGCATGGCTAAAACCCTTTGATCGGTGGATGTATAATCGATATGCTGCTATCGTGTGTATTGCTGAGCAAACACGTCGCAACCTCATAAACTATATCGGTGATAACAATCGTCTCTATACCATAAACAATGGTGTGGATGTAAAGAGATTTATCAAACCGATAGGTCAGATAGCCAATAAACATGAATTTGTTGTTACAATGGTGGCTGCCTTCAGACCACAGAAAGATTTTGAAACTTTATTGCGGGCGATGAACAGCATGCCGGCTAATTACCGCCTTTGGATTGTGGGTGGAGGTGATAGGCACGAAGGTGAACGCATAAAGGCATACTGCACTAGTCTTGGCTTGGATAAAAGAGTGGAGTTTCTAGGAGTACGTAAAGACGTTCCAGACATTTTAGAGAAGAGTGATATCGTCGTTCTTTCATCACACTGGGAGGGACTGTCTTTATCAAGTATAGAAGGCATGGCTTGTGGACGTCCATTTGTCGCAAGTGACGTGGATGGCCTTCACGATATTGTGAACGGGGCAGGCCTTCTCTTTCCTGAAGGAGACGATAAGGAATTGGCGAGCCAAATTCAATATCTGTGTCAGCATCCTAATGAATATAATAAGGTCGCATTGCGCTGTCAAGAGCGCGCTCGTCAGTATGATATCTCTATTATGGCTGAGAATTATCTTGAGTTATATAAAGAATTGACAACAAACCGTTAGATATATGGCAAGGATTTCGGTAATCATGGGCATCTATAATTGTGCTTCAACATTGGTGGAGGCGCTCGATTCCCTCTACGCCCAAACTTATCAAGATTTTAAGATTATCTTGTGCGATGATGGCTCTACGGATGACACATTTCAAGTGGCATTGAATTATTCTATGAGCCACGATAATATTATCCTAATAAAAAATAATAAAAATATTAAGTTGGCAGGGACATTGAACCATTGCCTCAATTATGTGGATACGGAGTATGTCGCACGTATGGATGGGGATGATGTGTCATTGCCAGAAAGGTTTGAGAAAGAGATAAGATTTCTTGATGAACATCCAGAATTTGCCTTGGTAAGTTCACCTATGATATATTTTGATAATAATGGGGTCTGGATGGTAGGAAAAGCAAAAGAAGTGCCAGTTATTTCTGATTTTAATACTGGCCAATTGTTCTGTCATGCTCCTATGATGATGAGGACTTCAGTTATGAAAGAAGTTGGCGGTTATACTGATGAGCCATGGACAGTTCGTATAGAGGACTATTATCTATGGTATAAGGTTTTCAAAGCTGGTTATAAAGGTTATAATCTCCAGGAGCCTCTATATAAAATGAGAGATGGTCGAGATGCTTTTAGAAGGCGATCTTTTAAATATAGATGGATTGCTTACAAATTAACTGTAAGGGTTAAGAAATCTTTAGGCCTTCGTCACCCTTATTTGTCTGGAATCCATAATTTGGCCAAAATGTTTGTGCCATCGTTTCTGATAAGATGCTATAGAAAAAATAAATACTATTATGATACCTAAAATTATTCATTATTGTTGGTTTGGTCCAAATCCAATTCCAAAGAGAGAAATGTTGTTCTTATCCATTTGGAAAAAGAAACTTCCTGATTACAAATTCATGTTTTGGAATGAGAAAACATTCAACGTTAATGACTATAATTATACAAAGGAGGCGTATGATACTAAAAATTATGTTTTTATTACTGATTTATTGAGGTCTTATGTTCTGGTAAAGTATGGAGGCTTCTATTTGGACATGGATGTCGAAGTGATCAAATCATTAGACCCATTTCTGGAGAATCGTGTAATACTTGGTACTGAAGATTGGAAAGGCGGTATGTTGACGGCTTTAATGGGGGCTGAACCAAATCATCCCTTTTTTGTGGAGATGCTAAATGAATATGCTGATAGACGTTTTATTCTCCCTGATGGAAGTTATAATAAAGAAGTGAGCAATCAAGTATATAAAAGGGTACTTAAAGGCTATGGCTTTATTGATAAAGATGAGAACCAGTTTTTAAGAGAGGGGATAAAAGTGGTAACTTCAGATTATTTTAGTGTGTATAATCTGATAGATGATAAGTTGTACAAAACGGATAATACGGTAACAATACATTGGCATTCATTGCTTTGGGTAAGCCGTTTCACGAAAATAATAAAGATGATAAGAATTAAGATATTGGTACCGTTATTGGGGAAAGATAGATATAGGAGAATCTCTGAATCATTGAAGCAAATAAAACAAGATTGAGCTGTTATAACAGAGAGAGTTTCTTCTGATAATATCTTGCAGTTATGGTTTTTGCATTTTTCCGTAAGGCCTAATCGATTCCTGATATGGTTGGGTGTGAATTTATTCCCGTTGTATATTTATCAGCGGTTGCCAATGTTGACTATCAATGAATTGTGTCCATCAATCGTATCTGTATATCCGATTGCCTTTTACTTGGCCTCTTTTCTGATAACAATCATAATAGCAGCCTCATATAAATATTGGAGGATATCATGCAGATGAAGAGAAACGGCAATACCTGTATTACAAGTGTTAGAGCAGAGGCAATTAATTCGATTATTGAAAGAGATTCTTAGAATATGAAACTGATTCGTAGTGCTACTGTGTCGGAGTCGTTGAATACGTTCTGTCGGGGGGTGTTGAAGGAGTTGTCGCAATGGTATGAGGTTGTGGCGGTGTCTTCGCCTGGCGAGGTGCTCGATGAGGTGGGCGCTCGTGAGGGGGTGAGGACTGTTGCGGTGCCGATGCAACGGCGCATATCGCTCATCAGTGACCTGAAGTCGCTGTGGCGGATGTGGCGGGTGCTGCGTCAGGAAAAACCGGACATGATCCATTCAATGACTCCCAAGGCTGGCCTGATGAGCATGGTGGGCGGCTGGCTGGCTGGTGTGCCTGTGCGTGTACACACGTTTACGGGACTGGTTTGGCCTACGTCAACTGGCTTGAAGCGCCGCATCCTGATGGCTACCGACTGGTTGACCTGCGCTTGTGCCACACATGTTATCCCAGAAGGGGAGGGCGTGAAGAACGACTTGCTTAGCCATCACATCACCCGAAAACCGATTAAGGTGCTGGGCTATGGCAATGTGCGTGGCATTGATCTGGAACGTTACAACCCTGAGCAATTTAACAAAGAGCCTCACGATGGGTTTACCTTTGTGTTTGTGGGGCGTATTGTTCGAGACAAGGGCGTCAATGAGCTGGTCGCAGCATTTGACCGTCTGCACAAGGAATATACCGATACTCGTCTGGTTTTGGTCGGGCCCAATGAGGATGAGCTTGACCCTGTTTTGCCATCAACCCAAGAACGCATCAATCGCGGTGACGGTATCGAGTCCCTTGGCCGTCAGAGCGATGTCCGGCCGCTTTATGCCCAAGCTGATGCGTTGGTGTTCCCCAGCTATCGCGAGGGCTTCCCTAATGTGGTGATTGAGGCTGGTGCGATGGGGCTTCCAAGCATCGTTACCGATATAAATGGCTCCCGCGAAATCATCATTGATGGCCAAAACGGAGTCATCGTACCCTCTCAAAACACGGGGGCACTCTACGAAGCCATGAAACGCTTTGTCACAATGCCCGATGTGGTACAGAAGTTGGCGGCAAATGCCCGTCCGCTGATCGAATCCCGCTTTGAGCAAGGTTATGTGAGACAATGCCTCTATGACTATTACAAAGAGATATTAGGTGAATGAGATGAAGATTTATCGGGATGGCATCAAGCGTGTGCTGGGTTTCGGCATCGCACTCGTGGCTATTATCTGCTTGTCGCCACTGCTGCTGGTAGTGACGATCTGGCTGCATTTTGCCAACAAAGGTGCTGGTGCGTTTTTCTTCCAGGAGCGCCCCGGCAAGAACAGCAAGATTTTTAAGATTATCAAATATAAGACGATGACCGACGAGCGTGACGCTGACGGCAAACTGCTGCCCGACGCTCAGCGATTGACCAGGGTAGGGCGTTTTGTCCGTTCAACAAGTATAGACGAACTGCCCCAACTCTTCAATGTGCTCAAGGGCGACATGGCGCTGATAGGGCCCCGTCCGCTGTTGGTTCAGTACCTGCCCCTTTACTCCCCCGAGCAGGCCCGCCGCCACGAGGTGCGGCCCGGCATCACGGGATGGGCTCAATGTCATGGCCGCAACACCCTGTCATGGCAAGAGAAATTCAAGCTTGACGTGTGGTATGTGGACCACTGCAGCTTCATGACAGACTTGAAAGTGATATTTACTACGATAAAGAAAGTGATCGTTAGGGATGGCATATCCCAGGACGGTCAAGCAACAATGGAATCATTTAACGGGAATAACTAATGTATCTTTACGGAGCTAGCGGACACGCTAAAGTCATAATTGACATCTTGAATGCATCTGGAATCAAGGTCGATGCATTGTTTGATGACGACCCTACAATCAAGGAGTTGTTGTCTATTCCGGTCAGGCACCAGTGGAAAGGCGAATCTCCAGTAGTGGTCAGTGTGGGCAACAATCTCTCACGCAGGCAGATAGCCGAGAAACTTGACTGCGAGTTCGGGACGGTAATTCACCCGACCGCTGTGGTTTCTCCCAATGCCACTGTCGGCGAGGGCACCGTAGTCATGCAGGGCGCCATTATTCAAAGCGATGTGAAAATGGGAAAGCATTGCATTTTGAATACGGGTGCTTCGATCGACCACGAGTGTGTCATCGGTGACTATGTGCACATTTCCCCCCAGGCGACGCTGTGTGGCAATGTCCGGGTGGGAGAAGGCGCGTGGATTGGAGCGTCGGCAGTCGTGATTCCAGGTGTCAAAATTGGCAAATGGTGCACTATTGGTGCCGGCAGTGTTGTGGTGAGCGATGTCCCTGACGGGGTTATGGCCTTTGGCAATCCGTGCCGAATCAGGACAAAGCCGTCAATTCCATTCTGTGATCAGAGTGCGCATCCTGTAAAGCGCATCGCCATTTACGGGGCCGGAGGATTGGGCCGTGAGGTGGCTGGTGGCATCGTCCGCATCAATAATGCGGGTCACCAGCAGTGGGAGATTGTCGGATTCTTTGACGACAACATCCCTGTTGGTGCGCAGGTGTCGCATTATGGCCATGTGCTTGGCGGCATTGACGAGCTGAACAACTATGAAGAGCCGTTGGCCTTGGCCATTGCCGTCGGAGCGCCCAAAACCAGGAAACTGATCCATGACCGCATCACCAACCCCAATATCACTTTCCCCAATCTGATTGCTCCGTCGTTCAGGGTACTTGACAAACAGACTTTCGAGATAGGTGAGGGTAACATCATCCAAGACAACTGCAGTGTCACCTGTGACGTGAAGCTGGGTAGTTTCAACGTCTTTAACGGCTCAAATGCGATGGGCCATGACGTCAGTGTGGGCAACTTCAACGTCTTGATGCCCGGCGTGCGCTTGTCGGGAGAGGTTACCATAGGTGATTGCAACCTATTGGGTGTGGATAGTATTGTGCTGCAGCGTGTTAAAGTCGGCAACAATGTCACAGTGGGCGCCGGCAGTGTGATGATGACCAAGCCCAAAGATGGCTTCACCTATATCGGTATCCCCGCCAAGAAATTTGATTTTGAATAAATTACAGTTCTTTTGAAATGGAGTATAATAATCCCTTTTCACTTCAAGGCAAAACCATCCTGGTAACGGGTGCCTCGTCGGGCATCGGGCAGGCGACAGCCGTCGCCTGCACCCAAATGGGTGCCGACGTAGTCATCACCGGACGGGATGCTGAACGTCTCCAGGTGACCGCCGATCTCATGGGAGAGGCAAAAGGCCAGATTGTCGCCGACCTTATCGTTCAAGAGGATGTTGATAAACTGGTTGCGGCCCTTCCGCCGCTTGACGGCGCGGTATTGTGTGCCGGCAATTCGACGACGTTGCCGTTGCAGTTCGGTACACGAGAGAAGTTTGATGACATGTTCGATGTCAACTTCTTTGCCCCGGTGGAGCTGCTGCGCTTGATGTATAAAAAGAAAGTCCTTCAGAAGGGTGCTTCGGTTGTGCTCATCGCTTCGATTGGCGGCACGCACAGCTTCATGCCAGGCAATGGCGTTTACGGCGCATCCAAGGCTGCATTGAACTCTGTGATGAAATATGCTGCCCGTGAGTATGCCTCGCGCAAGGTGCGTGTCAACAGCATCTGCCCGGGCATGGTGGACACGCCGCTCATCCATCGCGGCACGATTACCGAGGAGCAGCTTGCCGAAGACGCCAAGCGCTATCCTCTGGGCCGTTATGGTCGCCCCGACGATATAGCCCATGGCGCGATATACCTGCTCAGTGACGCCTCGTCGTGGCTCACAGGCCATGATTTGGTCATTGACGGCGGTTTCTCAATATAGTTTTTTCGAGTTTTTTTTGCAGATTTCAGAATTGTGTGTACTTTTGCCCGTTGAATTAATTTTTATTGATTCCACACGTTATTTAATTGATTGCAATAACACCACAATATGAACTTAGAAGAATTTATTGAAAACTTCGCTGCTCAATTCGATGACACTGAGGCAGACCAGTTTACCGCCGATACCAAATTCAAACAGCTGGATGAGTGGTCTTCACTGGCCGCATTGTCAATTATCGCCATGGTTGACGATGAATACGATGTCATCATAAAGGGCAATGACATAATCAGTTCCGACACCATTAAGGATCTGTTTGACGTTGTTGTCAACCTGCGTGGATAAAACGCTGCCTGGGGTTCAGGCATATCAATGGAATCACATATCAAGGAAATCATAGCCCGTGTATTGAACGTGGCTCTAGACCGGATTACCGACGACTTGTCCTCGGGAGACATTCCCGAGTGGGATTCTGTGGGTAATTTGGCAATAATCAGCACATTAGAGCAGGAATTGGAAATAGAGTTCCCGCTCGAAGACCTCTTTGATCTGACCTCGGTTAAGTCGATAGTCGAGGAGGTTGAGAAAATCACTAATGTTTGACGCTCCGCACAGCGCTTTGCTGTGTAACATTATAAGGCACGCCATCAATACCCCCGACAAGGTAGCTCTTGTCGAGGGGGATAACCGTGTCACCTACGTTCAATTGGTCGCTAATATTGATCGGGCTGCACGCTTGATGCTCGCATCGGGTTTGGGACCGGGTGACCGCATTGTCCTTGCTGCACTCAAGGAATTGCCCTTCGTCTACTACTACTTTGCTGCCCATCTGCTGGGTGTCGTCAATGTGGTGGTGGATGCCTCGTCACCACGGGAGCGTCTGGACTACATCACCAGTGTGGTCAAGCCTGCTGCCCTGTTTGGCAGTGGCGTTTATCATGTCGAGGGCATACCTTGCCACGACTTCAGTTGGCAGGATGCAAACGAAGTCAAGCCTGATGAATGTGAATGGCCGCATGTCGCATCGACCGATGTGGCCGACGTCATGTTCACCACAGGAACCACCGGCGCACCCAAAGGCGTCTGTCTCACCCATGACAACATCGCCGGGTCGGCAAGCAATACCAATGGATTCATCGGGACTTGTTCAGATGATGTCGAGGCCCTTGCGCTACCCTTGAGCCATTCGTTCGGTCTTGGGCGACTCCGTTGTGTGCTCAGTGTGGGTGCGACTCTGGTGCTCGTAGGTAATTTTGCCAACCTCAAATCCTTCTTCAATATACTGGATGCCTGGCATGTGACAGGTTTCGGCATGGTACCTGCCATCTGGCAGTATATCAAGCGGTTAAGTGGACGTCGTATTGCCCGTTTTGCCGACCAGTTGCGGTATATTGAAATGGGCAGTGCCGCCTTGCCCGTCGAGGACAAGCGCCTGCTTATGGAATTGTTCCCCAACACGCGTTTGTGCATGCACTACGGCCTCACTGAAGCATCGCGGGCCATGTTCACCGAGTTCCATAGCCATTCAGACAATTTGGAAACCGTCGGCCGTCCTGCCTCGGCCCTTGTCGAGGCTTCGGTGCGTGACGATGACGGCAACCCCGTGGATGACGGCGTGGACGGCGAAATCTGTGTGCGGGGCAATATGGTAACGGGCTCCTATTTTTTACCCGAGGACAATGAGGGCAGTTTTTATGGCGACTGGTTCCGCACGGGTGACTGGGGACACCGTGATCTTGCCGGTAATTTCTACCTTACCGGCCGCAAAAAGGAACTGATCAACGTGGGAGGCGAGAAAGTGAGCCCTGCCGCCATCGAGGATGCGATCCGTTCACTGGGTATCACCGATTGCGCATGCGTCGCCATTCCCGATCCCAATGGCGTCCTGGGCGAGGTGCCCAAGGCTTTCCTCCAAAAGAGCGACAATCAGCCCGATATCGAAGAAATCAAGCAGCAATTGAGCCGGTTGTTGCCACCCCACGAGATACCCGTCCAGTGGGAATGGGTTGACCTCATCCCCCGTACCAACTCGGGAAAGATTCAACGATTAAAACTCAAACAATAAGATATGTCACAACTCACCATCAACAACGTGCGCATTGCAGGCATGAGCGCCTGCGTGCCCGCCCAGGTCGAGGATAACCGCACGCTGCCCATCTACAAGGATGAGAGCGAGGCCCTGAAAGTCATAGCATCAACAGGCATCGAGCGGCATCACAAGGTGGAGCCGGGTACAACGGCTTCGGACCTTACGGTCAAGGCCGTGGAGCGACTGCTCGAAGACATGGGTTGGCAACCCGATGAGGTTGATTGCTTTGCCTACGTCTGCACTTCCAGGGACTATATTGCTCCGCAAACAGCCTGCATACTCCAGGACCGCCTCAAGTTACGCAACGACTGTTGCGTGTTCGACTTGCCGTTTGGCTGCTCGGGTTGGGTGTACGGAATGAGCATTGTCGGCTCGATGATGTCCCATGGCACCCTCAAGAGGGCCATTCTGGTGGCTGCCGAGACCAATACGCAGAACCGCAACCAGCGTGACACGACGGTGCGTCCCCTGTTCGGCGATGCCGCTACGGCCACGGCTCTCGAGTTTGATCCTGAGCGCTCATGTCCCATGAATTTCATGTATGGCGTGGACGGTGCCGGTTTTGATGCCGTGTGGGCTCCCTATGGAGGCATGCGCAATCCCGTCACCGCCGATGCTCTCGAGGAAAAGGAAGTGTCGCCAGGTGTGTTCAGGCGTGGTGTCGACATGATTGTTAACGGCATGGATGTCTTCGGTTTTGCTATCAAGCGGCCGCCCCGCTCGCTCAAGGAGCTGATTTCCACCTTCAATATCGACGTGGAGACTGTCGACCTGCTGTTCCTGCATCAGGCCAACAAATTCATTGATGAGAAAATCCGCAAAGCCATCCAGATTCCCCCCGAGAAGACGCCTTATTGCCTTGAGGAATATGGCAATGTCACGAGTGCCTCCATCCCATTGACCATGGTGACTCGCTGCCGGGATAAGCTTTCTGGCGCCACACAGCAGCATTGCCTGGCATGCGGTTTCGGTGTGGGATTGGCATGGGCCAGCATGGAATTCTATGCCAATGATGTGAAAGTGAGTGACTTGGTGACATATTAAACAATCAACCCGATGGCTAAATATATCAATTCCAATCAGGAGTTTTATTGGGGCGACTGGTACTTCAAGAACCACGTCATGCCTGCCGACTTTAACTACAAGGCCCACAAGAAAGAACTCTCCCAATACTACGAGCAGCGCGGCTTCAAGGTGTCGATGATGTTCGACGATTATTTCTCGAGCCTCAGCGGCATCCACAGCGACCGTTACCTGTCGATGGATGTGTACTATTTCTATGTGATTCCCGCCCTTAACCGTCATGACTTCAAGGACGCCTATCTCGACAAAAACATCTATAGCGAGCTGTTCCCCCAAGTGAAACAGCCGCATGCCGTTGTCAAGAACATCCATGGCCACTATTATCGTCAAGGAGAGGAAATCACCCAGGAACAGGCTATCCAAGAGGTGATTGCTGCCGACCATGAACTCATCATCAAGCCCACTGTCGAGACCTGTAACGGTGAGGGCGTCGAGCAAATCACTGACCGCGATCCGGACAGTCTCAAAGCCTTGTTCGACCAATATGAACTCAACTTTATCGTGCAGGAAAAGGTGCGCCAGCATCCCGATCTGCAGCGGGTCAATCCCACGTCGCTCAACTCGATGCGCCTGTATACTTATCGCCGTCAGGACGGCAGTTATGAGTTCCTGTACCCGTTTGCACACATGCGCTTCGGTGGCAAAGGCGCCATCAAGGACAATGTGTCGCAGGGTGGCGGCACTTGCCTGATTCATCCCGACGGTAGCGTTGATGACAGGGTCTATCGTTTCAAGCGCATGGAAGTGTCCTCGCTCAAGCAGGAAACGGGTGTGGAGAACCTCGTTGTGCCCAATTACGGCAAGGTGATTGAGAAACTCCTGAGCCTGCATCGCAGGTTGCCGTATTTCGACTTTGTCGGCTGGGATGTCACCGTTTTGCCCGATGGCGAGCCCTTGCTCATCGAGTTCAATCTCGTGCCCAGTGTTGAGGGACCGCAGTTGATGGCTGGACCCATGTTCGGCTCGTTCCTTGAAGAGGTGATTGATCGCGCACGTCAAGTCGAATGTGCTCGTTTGCAGACGTTTAAAAAGACCTTTGGCAAAAAAATGACCTTCCATCTGCACATGCAGTGAGCCTGAGGCAATTTTAAACCGTTTTTTCCGTTATATATAACGGACAATCTAACGAATAGAAAGTGGTAATACGGCAAGTCGTCAATACGGTTTTCAACTCCTGCAGTTATGTCCTCGTTCAGGACGGTACGTCATGGGTTGTGGATTGTGGAGATATTGAAATGCTGTTGCCGCTCATCAAGGGTCAACTGCGGGGTGTGATGTTAACACATTCCCATTTTGACCACATCTACGGGTTGAATGACCTGCTCACGCATTTCCCGCACACTCCCGTGCTCACCAATGCCGCAGGACGTGAAGGATTGCTCAGCGACAAGCTGAATTTCTCGAGATATCACGAGACACCGTTCATTCTTGATACTCCCGAGGACATCCGGCTGGTCGGCGACCAGGAGCGAATTGAACTCTTCGAGGGTGTCAGCGCTCAAGCGATATACACTCCGGGCCACAGCCCTTGCAGTGTGACATGGAAGATTGACGACGCGCTTTTTACAGGCGACAGTTATATTCCAGGTGTGAAGACGGTGACCAATTTCCCGCATTCCGATAAGCGACTGGCGGGAGAAAGCCGCGAGCGCATCCTGCGTTTGGCAGAGTCTTGTCAGGTTTATCCGGGTCATCCGTCGCAGTTGGAGTTGGATTTATGATTTAAAGAAAGAGATTTTATTATGGCTGATAACAAGAGAATATTGCTTTGTCTGGCTCACATGAGCGGCCAGGAGATGAAATATATCCAAGAGGCGTTCGATACCAATTGGGTGGTGCCCCTTGGACCCAATGTGAATGCATTTGAAGAAGACCTGGAAAAGCTTTGTGGCCAGGGCAAGAAAGTGGTAGCCCTCAGTGCTGGCACGGCAGCGATACATCTGGCACTCGTCAAACTGGGTGTGGGCCGTGACGACGAGGTGATTTGTCAGTCGATGACGTTCTCGGCCAGCGCCAACCCTGTGACCTATCAGGGTGGTGTTCCTGTTTTTGTCGATAGTGAGGCCGATACTTGGAACATCGACCCCAATCTTCTTGAAGATGCCATCAAGGACCGCATCGCCAAGACGGGACGCAAGCCCAAAGCCATTATTCCGGTTTATCTCTATGGCATGCCTGCCAAGATTGATGACATCATGGAGGTGGCCCGCCGCTACGAGATTCCCGTTGTCGAGGATTCGGCCGAGGCCTTCGGTTCGCGCTATCGCGGCCAGTTGTGTGGTACCTTCGGCGACTACGGCATCATGAGTTTCAACGGCAACAAGATGATTACCACCAGTGGCGGTGGCGCTCTGATTTGCCCCGATGAAGAAGCCAAGAAGAAAGTCATGTTCTATGCCACCCAGTCGCGTGAGCCCCTGCCTTATTATCTGCACAAGGAGATCGGTTACAACTATCGCATGAGCAACATCTGTGCCGGCATCGGCCGCGGTCAGATGACAGTGTTTGAAGAGCATCTGGCACACCACAAGCACTTGTGTGACCGCTATGTCGAGTTGTTTGCCGACGTTGACGGCATCGACGTGCATACCAACTACGACGAGCGTTCCGACAGTAACTACTGGCTCAACACGATTCTGATTGACCCAGCCAAGACGGGTACCGATTATGAGACGGTGCGTCAGCATCTTGAAACATGCAACATCGAGTCGCGCCCCTTGTGGAAGCCGATGCACACTCAGCCCGTATTCTCGGGCGCACCTGCCTATGTCAATGGCGTGAGTGAACATCTGTTCTCAATGGGATTGTGCTTGCCCAGCGGACCCTGGGTGAGTGACGAGGATGTTGAGCGTGTAGCTCGCGAGATCATCGCTTGCTGCAAGAAGTAAAGACACGAAATTAACTAACCAAAACATATAGACTAATGAATATCGCAATCTATGGAGCTGGGGGATTTGGCAAAGAAGTGGCCTGTCTCATCAAGAGAATCAACGCCAACGGCGGTGACTGGAACCTGATAGGCTTCTTTGATGACTCCAAGCCCGAAGGCATGCCGGTTTCCAGCTACGGAACGGTGCTTGGTGGCATGGATTTGTTGTCCAGCTATGCCGAACCCTTGGCCATCGCTATCGCTATCAACGATAACAAGGCCGTCAGGCGCATTCGTGAGAGCATCAGCAATCCCAATGTCACTTTCCCCAACCTGGTTGACCCTTCATTGTTCCTGGTTGATGGCGACACGTTGAAGATGGGCGAGGGCAATGTCATCCAGAACGACTGCATGATTTCGTGCGATGTCACTATCGGTAACTTCAATCTTATCAACGACCACGTTGTTGTGGGTCACGACAATGTGATTGGCAACTTCAACGGGCTCATGCCGGCAGCGCATCTGTCGGGTGGCATCACCATCGGTGACAATAACCTGCTGGGTGTGGCCAGTGTCGTCCTGCAGGGAATGACAATCGGCAATGGGGTGACTCTTGGTGCTAACAGCGTGCTCATGACGCAGCCCCGTGACAATGCCACCTACCTGGGCGTGCCAGCCAAGAAGTTTGACTTCTGAAATTGCCTCTTGATGGACCCAAAAACTACCGATTTTGAGGTAATTAATCAATGGCATGAAAAAAAACTTCTTTAAAATCACACAAGAGAGTGCATTATTAAGATTTTTTGTGTAATTTTGCGGGCTGTAAAAAAATATGCCAGCTATCCAGTTAATGGACATAGATAAATTCATAGAGAATTTCACGGATCTGTTTGATGAAACAGACCCCGCTACTATATCGGCCACAACCCAATTCAAGAGTTTGGATGAGTGGTCATCACTTGTTGCATTGTCAGTCATTGCGATGGTTGACGAGGAATATGATGTGGAATTTCGTGGTGATGATATCCGCGGCAGCAACACTGTTGAGGACCTTTACAATATTGTCAAGAATAGGGTCGAGTAGTGGCTCATAGCACATAGCGTCGGTTATGCACCGCGGTGAGGGCCGGGCAACCGATATATCCATTCGGTTTATTCTATAGGTAATTCCCACTTTTAATCTGAGGGATAATTCCCTGGTATTATGGCTAAAATTACTTTTCAAGGAGTCGGTATCAAGGCTTTGAGCGCTTGTGTACCCCCCGAGGTCGTCTATAATAAGGACCTGGGTTATCTCATCCCCGAGGAAGAGATCGAGAAGACCATCAATAACATCGGAATCGAACAACGGCGCATCGCCGCCCCCGATGTCACCGCCAGCGACTTGTGTTATAAGGCGGCGTGCCGGTTGATGGAAGACAATGATATTGACCCGTCGAGCATCGACGTGCTCCTGTTCATGAGCCAGACGCCCGATTACCGCATACCGGCAACATCGTGTCTGCTGCAGCACCGCTTGGGACTGCCACGTGAGACGATGTGCTTTGACATCTCGCTGGGATGCTCGGGCTATCTGTTTGCCCTGAGCACGGCTTTTGCCTACGCATCGATGCAGGGCGTCAACCGCGTGCTCCTGCTCGATGGCGAGACCTTCTCCAAGATTGTCAACCGTCGTGACAAGGTGGATTGGCCCCTCTATGGCGACGCCGGCACGGCAACGCTGGTCGAAAAAGGTGATTACGGCACTTCCACATTCATGCTCAACACCGATGGCAGCGGAGAAAATGTGCTCAAGATTCATGCTGGAATGAGGAATCCCATCACGGCCGAATCATGCGTGGAACGCGAGCAGGAGGATGGCAACATCCGCAGTGACCTGGAAGTGTTCATGGACGGCATGGATGTATTCAACTTCGCCATCAGCAAGGTGCCCAAGAGCATCAAGCAGCTGCTCAAAGAGACCGAACATACTGTCGACGATGTGGATTATCTCATTTTCCATCAGGCCAATCGCTTCATGATGGACTTCTTTGTCAAGAAACTCAAGATGTCGCCCGAGCGTGTGCCCTATTGCATCAACAAGTATGGAAACACGAGCAGCGCATCAGTGCCCTTGGCCATAGCCAGCGAACTCCAGGGACGTCTCGACGGGGACCACACGGTCGTCTTGAGCGCCTTCGGTGCCGGTTTGAGCTGGGGCTCAGCCATCATGTCGATGCATGATTGCAATGTCTCTCCTGTCATTGAATATTGATGTTGACCTTTCACCACATCGGCATCGCCTGCCGTGACATAGCCAAGACTCAAACCTTCTATCTGGGGCAGGGCTATACGGCCTCGCCCGTTGTTGAGGACCCGTTGCAGCATGTGCGCATCAGTTTCCTCGAGAAGGAGGGTGCTCCTCGCATAGAACTGCTGGAACCGCTCGATGACCAGAGCCCGGTAGCGCGCACCCTGGCCACATCGGGCGTCTCGCCCTATCACATGTGTTATGAGGTCCAGGATATCGAGGCGGCGGTCAATCATCTGCGCGGTCAGCGCTTCTTGCTTGTCAATGGTCCGGTCCCGGCGTGTGCGATGGACGACAGGCGCATAGCCTTCCTTTTCCAGAAGAATACAGGGCTCATCGAATTGGTTGAGGCTCAACCCTGATGAACGAAATCCTGCTGACATACATTATTCCTGTTTATAACACCGAGCGCTATGTGCTGCGGTGTTTGCAGTCAATAGTGAACCAGCAATTGTGGCCCGATGACTATGAGGTGCTGGTCGTTGATGACGGCTCGACCGATGGCAGCCGTGCCGTTGTGGAGGCATTCGCAGCCGAACACCGTCAGGTGAAACTGCTGACGCAACAGAACGCCGGCGTGAGCGCAGCCCGCAATCTGGCTATGGACAATGCCTGTGGCCGTTATCTCATGTTTGTGGACAGTGACGACCGCTTGGGTGATGATGTGATTCACCGCTTGGTGCAGCGTGCCATCGACGATGAGCTGGATGTGCTCTCGTTCAACTATGAATGTGAGGATGCCCAGGGAAATGTACTGCCTCACTCGCGCGAGGACAACTATGCGACAACGCCTGTCGTTACTGGCTATGACTTCCTCAAAGCCCACAGCATGACACCCTATGTGTGGCGTTTTCTCCTTCGGCGCGAATATTTGCAGCAGGGCGGCTGGCGTTTCGACCCTTCGCTTATCGTGTGTGAAGATGGCGCCCTCATTGCCCGTTTCCTGTTGAATGCCCCTCGCATGGCACATGAGGACACCATTGCCTACTGCTATGTCAACCGCAGTGACAGTGCGATGCATAATCCTGATAAGGAGCACTTGCGCCGGCGGGTATTCAGCCAGGTCGATGCGGCGGCGTCAATCAATGCCACCGCTCGGCAGTTCGAGGCCACGGCGGGCCATCCGGCTCCTGCCAGTGTCGATGGCGTGAGGAATGTCTACCTCTTTTTTTCCATGACCAAGGCGCTGACCTGTGGCATGGTGGACGAGGTGCTGGACCGCATCAGCAAGGCGGGTCTGTATCCTTTCCCCTGTGTGGGACCCGAGGCCGATTACCATGGTGCGAAGTGGAAGATCATCCATCGCCTGATGATGGTTCCCGGCCTGTGGAAACTATTAAGCAAAATCTATCAAAAAGTGAGATAATGAAATGACGACGTTTGTCTTTCGCAATCAAACGGTGGAGCCTTTTCTGGGCTATGACGCCATGACCTACTCTGGCTATGACGACATCAGTCAGGTGCCCGTTGATGTGGATCGGTATGTCTGGTTTTATCAAGTGCCCGTCAATGCCGACAGGGTACAGCTGGCCGAGGAAATCGAGTCCTATTGTGACAAATTGGACCTGGTGCTCGCCAGTGCCGACCTCCACAAGCCATTCATCATCTTTTCGCTGGTTGATTTGTTCCCGTTCAGGTTGACCGGCAACGAGACTGCTCTTGCCGAGGCCATAGCCCGTTTTAACGGTTATGCGGCGCAGCTGTCTAGGGAACGCGGTAACGTCAAGTGGGTGGATTTCAGAGAATTCACTTCGCGTTATGACTCTGCCTCGTTGGTCAACTGGAAGTACTACCTCATGTCGCAGACGCTCCTCAATCCCAAGCTGGCACACGATTTCCAGGCATGGTGGACACGCATCGAGGAGGAGATGGCATTGAAACGCAAAAAATGCCTGGTCCTCGATTTGGACAACACCTTGTGGGGTGGGGTGCTCGGCGAGGACGGCATCGACGGTATCAAGTTGGGCGGAGATTATCCCGGCAAGGCCTATTCCTACTGGCAGCGCTCCCTATTGCAGCTGTCCCGCCAGGGCGTGATTCTGGCCATCTGCAGCAAGAATAATGAGGCCGATGTTCTCGAGGCATGGGAAAAGAATCCCGCCATGGTGCTCAAGCGTGAGCACTTCAGTGCCATGCGCATCAACTGGAACGATAAGGCCACCAATATGCGTGAGCTGGCTGCCGAACTCAACATCGGCCTGGACAGTATGGTCTTCCTTGATGACAACCCCACCGAGCGCGAACTCATCAAGCAGCTGATGCCCGAAGTGGTTGTGCCTGAATTCCCCGACAAGCCTTATCAGCTCATGCCGTTCTTTAAAGAACTGGTGGAGAGCTATTTCCGCATTTACGCTGTGACCGACGAGGACCGCCGTAAAACCGAGCAGTATCACGCCAATGCGCGCCGCAATGCCGAGCAGTCCCGTTTTGCCGACCTGGAAACGTATCTCTATAGCCTGGATATGGCACTGGACGTTATCCCTGCCGATGTGCACAATCTGCCGCGCATTGCCCAGATGACCCAAAAGACGAACCAGTTCAACCTGACCACCCGTCGCTATAGCGAGGCCGACGTTCAGTTGCGCCTGGATGACGGTTGGCGCATTTATTGCATGAGTGTGAGCGACCGCTTTGGCGACAACGGCATCACGGGCACAATTTTCCTTGAGCCCGTTGACGACGTGACGGTCAATATCGACACGCTGCTGCTCAGTTGCCGCATCCTGGGCAAGGGGATTGAAGAGGCCTTTTTCAAGACGGTGCTGAACCTGTTGCGCCTGGATGGCTATCGCAAGGTCATCGCAGTTTATCTGCCAACTGCCAAGAATAGCCAGACGGCCGACTTTTACGAGCGCATGGGCCTGACATGCACGCGTGTGGCCAACGATGGTGTGAAATATTATGAGATGGCCTTGAATGGTGTGTTTGAAATCAAGAATTACTACAATATCAGAGTGTTATGAATCTGGAAGAAAAAGTGATGGAAATCATGTGTGAGGTTTTCGGTGTCGATGAAGTTGCCGCCGATGTCTCACAGAAGAATTGTGAGCAATGGGACTCGTTGCGCCATCTCACGCTTGCTTCCGAACTGGAAGAGGCCTTTGACCTGGAACTGGAACCCGAGGAAATTGCCGAGATGACCGACTTCGACCGTGTGATTGCGATGTTGAAGTCTAGAATGTAACCCATTCACCCCGAGCTGATTGGATGCCGCGCCAGCGAATAGCCTACATCGATTTCATGAAGTGCTTGTGCATCATGCTCATCGTGATGTACCACATCGACCATGATTTCTTCAATTACCTGGCGCCTAATCTGAATAACGCTTTGCAGGCTTTTCGCCTGCCCATGTACTATTTTATCTCGGGCATCTTCTTCAAACTCTATGAGGGGTTTGCCGATTTCACGCGGCGCAAGGTGAATAACATCCTTGTGCCGTTTGTTTTCTTTATTGTCCTTAACTTTGCGATGAAGTGCGTCGAGGCGCTCTTGCGTCTCGTGATAGGTGCCGACCCCATCGAGGTCAACCCGGTGATGCTTGTGGAGCCGTTCTACCTGCGCACTTGGCTGTGGACCACGCCGTTGTGGTTCCTGCTCAGCTTGTTCTGGGTCAATATCCTGTTCTATGCCATCCATCGTTATGTCAAGCCCTTATGGGCCTTGCTGCTGGTAACGGTAGCCTTGTCGGTGGCTGGCTATGCCCTGGCGGCCAACAAGGTGCAACTGCCGCTCATGATGGACACGTCGCTGGTGGCTTTGCCCTATTTTGTGCTGGGGTGGGGCATGCATCGCATGGGAGCGCTGCAGCCCTCGCGGTGGGACCGATGGGGCGTATTGGTGCTCGCCGTCGCCCTGGTGCCCATCTATCTCTTTAGCGATTTCCTGAATCTCCATTACCAGGTGCTGCCGCATTACTGGAAACTCTATTTCTTCCCCTTCTTGGCCATCTTGGCACTCTTTTGGGCCTGCAAGCCCATCAAGAGGGTGCCTCTCATGTGCCATTATGGCCGTTACTCGTTAATCATCTTGGGTACGCACCCCTTGTTTTTCCTGCCAATCCGCTTCGTGCTCATCCATTATGGATTTGAGCCAGGTGTAACGCTCACGTTGGTGGTGTTTGCCTTGACCATGTTGCTGGAACTGCCCATGATTTGGGTACTCAAGACATATTTCCCGCGTTTTGTGGCTCAAGAGCCCTTCTTCAAGCCGGGATGGAAACTGTGAAACCATGAAATATATTTTTCGACTCATAGCGGTGATTGCCGCATTTGTTCTGTTGTTTGCAGCCTATGGTGGACGCGTTGACCCCAACGTGTGGACCTTGCCCTCGCTGGCTACGCTGGCCTTGCCTGCAGTGGCTGCAGCGGTATTGGCTCTGCTGGTGTTATTGGTATTGTTCCGCCAATGGCGGGCAGCGGTTGTCCTTGTCGGAGCCATCTGCCTGTCCTGGCCCACGCTGCGGTTGATATCTCCCGTCAACCTATGGGGTCCTAAAGAGGATCCCGACGAGGTCCACCTCAAGGTGATGACGATGAATGTGACCGAATTCAACTGGCAGGACAATACCACCGAGCCGAGCAAGAACATGCGATACATACTCGATGAGAATGCCGATATCGTTGTAATCCAGGAAGGACTGGTTTATTACTCCTATGAGCAGCAGGCACGCATCAAGCCCATGCTGGAGGAATTGTACAAGAAATACCCCTATCGCAAGAAACACTTCTTTGACGTCGGCATCTTGTCCAAGTACCCGTTTACCGAGGTGCAATCGCCCGTGCTCGCCCAGGACTCGCTGGGCTACTTTATCAAGGCCTGGGATGTGGAAGCTCCGGGTGGAGACATCAGGGTAATCAGCATGCACTTGAGCTCGCTGCGGCTCAACAATAACGAGCGCGGCGTCATCGAGACGATAAATATGCCATCGGGCCGCAAGCGCCGCATCAAGTCTGTGACGCGCAAACTCGATACAGGTTTCATCAACCATGCCCGTCAGTCTGATGCGATACGCCAGGTGCTGAACGATACTCCTGGCGATGTGCTGGTCATGGGTGACATGAACGACACGCCGGGATCGTTTGCCTACCGGACCGTGTGCGGCGATGATGTGCATGACACTTGGGCCGAAACGGGTCTGGGACCCACCTATACCTTCAATTCCCATCACCTGTATGTGAAAATTGACCACATCTTGTATCGCGGTCACCTCAAGCCGCTGTGGTGCCGCCGGGTCAAGGCGGGCGAGAGTGACCATTACCCGCTCGTGGCCGTGTTTGAGCGGTGATGACAGGGAATGATACACTAAACGGGCCTGTTTTACGTTCTTATTATATAAACAGGACTTAAAAAACAATGACTCATACTAGAAATCTATTGTGGCTTGTTGCCATTGCCTGCAGCCTGGTGTTGCTGGCCTTCACTTCATGTATCGAGGACGGTTTCACGACATCGTCCAGCGATGTGCTGGCCTTCAACAAGGATACGGTCGCATTTGACACGGTCATTACACTGCAGGGAACCGCCACCAAGCAGATGGTGGTCTATAACCGCAGCAAGAAACAAATCAGCATCTCATCGATCAAGGTGGCAGGTCTTGCTTCCAAGGGACGCTTCTACCTCAACGTGGATGGTGTGCGCGGTGATGAATTCCATAATGTGGAAATCCGTGGCAATGACTCGATTTTCATCTTTATTGAGGCACGTCTCGATGAGATGGAGAAGGATGAGCCCACCCTGGTGGAGGACCGTCTGGACTTTGTGACTAACGGTGTTACCCAGCACGTGTTGCTCTCGGCTTGGGGACAGGATGTGGTGCGCATCAATGGCGACACGATTGGCCGTACCACGCGTCTCACGGCAGATAAGCCCTACCTGATTTATGACACAGTGTTTGTTAAGGAAGGGGTCACGCTGTACATCGATGCCGGGGCCACCTTGCTCTTCCACGACAAGGCTGCCATGCGTTGCGCTGGCCGAATGCTGGCCAATGGTACAGCCGAGGAACCTATCACCTTCCGCGGTGACCGTCTGGACCGCGTCGTTGGCCGCACCAGCTTTGAAATCATGTCGGGACAGTGGGGCGGCATCATCTTCACGCCTCCCACGATGAATAATGTGCTCAGCCACGTCATCATGAAGGGCAGCAGCATAGGCATGCACTGTACCGCAAACAGTGATACTACCCATTGCGCCCTCAAACTTGTCAACTGCGTGTTGACCAATTCGGCATCAACTTGCCTGGCGACGCAGACTTGCTATGTCCAGCTCATTGGCACCGAAATCAGCGATGCCGCCGAGGAGGTGGCCTATTTTGCCGGAGGCAAGGTGCTGGCCAGCCAGTGTACCTTTGCTAACTATTACCTGTTCAAGGTGCCCTCGTTCCCCATTGTCAACGTATTCAATGTAGAGTACAGCGACGGCTCTATCGGCAAAATCAAGGCGCGTTTCGACAACAGCATCATCTGTGGACTCTCCAAAGAACTCAACGAGGGTAAATTGGACGATTTCGATGTATATCTGCGTTATTGTCTGCTCAGGAGCGACGGAACCGACGACGCCCACTTCATCAACTGCGTTTGGGGCGGCGACCCGCAATTCCTCACCGTGCGCGACGATTACATCTTTGATTACCGCTTGGACAACGAGAGTGACGCTATCGGCAAGGGTAATCCTGACTATTGCCCTGCTGAGGCGCGTTATGACCGTTACGGCATCGACCGTTTGACGCGCGGTGCCATCGATTTGGGAGCCTATACCTGGGTCCCGATAGACGAGGACGATACCGATTAACCGATATCCTGGAGTATATATGAAACGATTTTTTCTCTTGTCGATGCTCGTGATGGCATTGACAGGCTGTCTGGCCGCTGCCGATGGTAGCGCTCAGCAGCGCCAATTGCCCAAGCATGAGTTCCGCGGTGCGTGGATGCATATCATCGGGCAGAAACAGTATGCCGAGATGACGCCCGATCAGATGCGCGACTATCTCATTAAGCAGCTCGACCTCTTGCAGCAGGCTAACTGCAATGCAATCATTTGGCAAATCAGGCCGCAAGCCGATGCCGCCTATCCCAGCAAATTGGAGCCGTGGACCCGCTGGCTCACCGGTGAACCTGGCAAGGCCCCCAATCCCGAGTGGGATCCCCTGCAGTTCATGATTGAGCAGACCCACCGGCGCGGCATGGAACTGCACGCATGGATCAATCCCTATCGTGTGACCAGCAGCCAGGAAGACCAACCGGCCGAGGGCAATATCTACTATGAGCACCCCGAATGGTTCCTCAAGTATGCCGACGGAAAGCTCTACTTCGACCCGGGCCTGCCCGAGAGCCGTGACTTTATCGACACGGTGGTGAGGGACATCCTGGTGCGCTACGACATCGATGCCCTGCACATGGACGATTATTTCTATCCCTATCCCGTATCGGGAGCCGAGTTTCCCGACACGACTTCCTATAACGAATACGGCATCGGATGGGATAAGAACGACTGGCGCCGTCACAATGTGGACCTGCTCATCGAGCAGTTGCACAATACCATTCAGGAAGTCAAGCCCTGGGTGCGTTTTGGCATCAGCCCCTTCGGCATCTGGCGCAACAAGGCCAGTGACCCCGATGGCAGCGAGACCAACGGCCTGCAGTGCTATGACGCCCTCTATGCCGACTGCCTGAAGTGGACGGCCGAGGGTTGGGTGGACTACATGGTGCCCCAGCTATACTGGGAACTGGAACATAAGGCCGCCAGCGACCTGGTGCTCATGCACTGGTGGAACGATCATGCCAACGGCCGTCATATGTACTACGGCCAGGCGCTCAACAACGTGATGTCCCATCAGGATATCGCCGACGAGGGAGGTGACCCCACCAATCCCACGCAGCTCGACCACAAGATGCGGTTGCAGCGTGCAATGGACAACGTGCATGGCGTGACCTGGTGGCCGGGTTATACCATCACCAGCAACTTCAAGGGCGTGCTTGACTCGCTCTCCAGCCGGCAGACCTGCTATCCCGCACTCATTCCTGCCTATACATGGCTTGACGCCGAGAAACCGCACAAGGTCCATGACCTCAACATCAAGAAGGTGAAGGGCAAGAAATGCCTCGTGTGGAGGGCCCATGAAACCGAAGACCCCATGCAGCAGGCCGTGCGTTACGTCGTTTACCGCTATCCCAAGGGCAAGAAGGGTCATCTCGACAATCCCGCCAACATTCTCGCCATCACGGGCGAGACCACCTATCAGTTGCCCGACGGCGGCAAGGGCAACTGGCAATATGCCGTCACTGCTCTCGACCGCTGCTGGAACGAGAGCGACCCCGCCTGGAAATAGCCCAAAGCCTCTCCCATACACAATCAAGCGGCAACCGCCCCAATTCAGGACGGTTGCCGCATTTTTTATTTTTCCTTGATGTGTTTGTCGCTAGAACAGGTGGGCGATGTTCTCAGTCATCATCTTCACGCTCATCGCCAGCAGGATGATGCCGAAGAATTTGCGGGAGAACATCATGCCGCCGTCGCCCAGCAGTTGCTGGATTTTACCGGTGCTCTTGATAACCAGGAATACCCATATCATGTTGATGGCCAGGCCGATGAAGATGTTGATGTCGTCATACATCGCCTTGAGCGAAATCAGCGTCGTCAGCACACCGGCACCGGCAATCAGCGGGAATACCATCGGCACCATCGTTGCCCCCTTGTTGGGCGTGTTGTTCTTGAAGATTTCCACGTCCAGAATCATCTCCAGCGCCATCAGGAACATCAGGAAACCGCCTGCCGTGGCAAATGAGTGAATGTCGCAGTTGAAAATGCGCAGCAACCAGTGGCCGCCATAGTAGAAACCGACCATCAGCAGGGTAGAATAGAGGGTGGCCTTGACGGCGTCGACATGGCGCCCTTTCTCCCTCAACTGCAGGATGATAGGTATTGAACCTACAATATCGATGATACTGAGCAATACCAGCGTCGCGCTAAGAATCTGAGTGAAATTGATTGTTCCCATACTCTAACATTGGTTATCAAGTCATTTGTCGCCACAAAGGTACGATTTTTTGTTGACAGAAGGCCTTTTCGGGTGGATTCAGTTTTTCGGTATCAGGTATGCCCCTTGCATTGCGAGAGGATGTGTGGCAATGGACAGCGAGTCACATTCATGCAGCAGTGGCGAGAGGGTCGTGGAATACATCGCCCCCGAGATGATGAGGCTGTCACAACGGTAAAGTTCCTGCAATTTGGCGGCGCTGCCATGGTAACGTTTCGTCACGATAATGTGGTCAACGCTGATTCGTTTCGTTGTGCCGGCGTGTTTCCACTTCCCGCTGCCCACAGCAACAAACCGCTGCCCCATCAGGTGGGCAAAAGGCGGCTTGAACAGGGCGCCATCCAGGTGCACCGTGGTATCGTTGGTGATGAAATCCAATTCCTGAATGTTGTAACGGGCCAGGAAGCCCGCATGATAGCGGGCGAAGGATGCCGAGTCGGTATCCTCGTCATCGGGTGTCCACACATAGCCCTTACCTTGGGTGTAATAGAGCACTGGCGTCGAGGTGAATGAGTTGAACACGACAAGACCCTGGCGCGGAGTGCGGGCATCAAGCCAAAGCGAGTGGGCCAGCAACACGGCAAGGACAAATAACGAGGCCAGCAGGTAGCGATAGTTGCGGTGATAAAGCCACAATACCACCAGGGCTACGATGACGAAATAGCCGATCACTCCAAACGCGCTCACATACACGCCGTTAGCGTGTGAGAAGGGGATGGCGTTGACGGCGCCTGTCGCCCAATGGATGTAACGGTAAATGTTGTCGAGCAGCCAGTCGAGCAACTGCCAGTGCAAGCCGGCAGCAGTGACCAGCAGAAACAGTGCCCCAAGTACCATGAAGACAGGCATAACGGGCAGGATGAGCAGATTACTCAGCACCGACAGGAATGAGACGGTGTGGAAATAGTGGGCTGTCAATGCGATTGTGGCTCCCATCGCCACCAGCGATGTCAATGCCGTTGAGGTGAGCCGGTTCACCCACTTGTGGCGGCTTTCAAGTTGCTTGGGCAGGCCGGTGAACAGCAGCACGGCGGCCACAGTGAGGAAACTCAATTGGAATCCCACGCTGTACAGTGCCGAGGGTGAGAAAAGCAGGATGGCCAATGCCGCCATGGCCAGCGCATTGAGCGAGACCGAGCGGCGGTAGAAGATGAGTGAGGCAAACACAAACCCGATCATGACTGTGGCACGCACCACACTGGGGGACAGACCCGTGAACAAGGCGAAACCGGCAATGGCCACTAAGGTAATTACCAGCCTTGCCTTCTTCATGCGCATATAGTCGAGCGGGAAAAGCAACCACCAGATAATCAATGCGATGAAGCCGACGTGCAGGCCGCTCAGTGCCAACACGTGGGCCACACCGGCTGCCGAAAATTCCTGTCGCGTGGCCTTGTCGATCAGGCCGCTGTCGCCTAGCAAGAGCGCCACGACAAAGCGCTGCGCCCCTGTGGACAGGCGCGAGTTGAGCACCATGCGTTGAAGGTCGCGCCTCACGTTGGCCAGGCGTGTGACCAGGGTGGGGGAGTGACCCGTTTTCCTGATTTGGCTCACCGGCAGGTGCTGCTGGTAACGGATGCTCTTGCTGTCGAGCAGGTAGCGGGCATAATCCATTTCGCCGGGGTTGCCCATGGTGCCCACTTCAGCGAGGTCACGTTGCCAGGTTATCAGGTCCCCTGCCCGCATGGTGTAGTCGCAGCCGCGTGTCGATACCAGGACACGGCACTGCGGCAGGTCGGAGTCCATCACTTGAACCGTCAGGCGCATCGAGAAATCGGTATAGTCCAGGCCGATGACGCGGCCAGTCAAGAGTCGGCCGGTGCGCTGACCGGCAGTGAGATGGGACGGGCAGTGTATCACCGCGGCCAGCCAGCCCAGCGACAAGGCAATCATTGCAAACGGAACGATGTAATAGTGACGCAGGTGCAATCTCCTGCCGGGCGTGCGGGACCCGAGGTTGAGGATGCAGTACAAAGCGATGGCTACCACAATCACCATGACCGGTGCCCACCAGTTGTGCCACAGGCGCTGAACCATGATGCCCAGCGCGAACGGCATGAGTACGCGCAAAACAGGAATTCTGGACAGCACCGACCTCGCACCCATTGTGAATAAACCTGATGGCTAATTCTCCATCGTCCAGATCTCGTAAGAGTCGAATGCCTGCAGCAACAGCATCTCGATGCCGTTCTTGGTTTCGGCACCATACCGTGCCGAGTTCTTCATGAACAATGTCTCCTCGGGGTTGTAAATCAAGTCATAGCACAGGTGCTCCTTGGTCAGGAAGCGATAGGGGAAGTCGGGACACTGGTTCTCGTCGGGGAACTTGCCCAATGGTGTGGCATTGACGATGATTTTGTACTCGGCAACCATGGCGCGGGTGATTTCCTCATAGATTAATGTGTGTTCTGACTTGCGCCGTGACACCAGCTGCACGTCGATGCCGTTGCGCCGCAATGCGGTGCTGACGGCTTTGGCGGCGCCACCGGTGCCCAGTATCATCGCCTTGGTGCGTGAAGGAGTGAGGATGCCGGAGATGGTCTTTTCAAACCCGACGACATCGCTGTTGTAGCCTCGCAGTTCCACAAAGTCTCCTGAATTGTGGTCGCGGATGAAACGTATCACATTGACCGCCCCGACCTCGCGCGCATCGTCATCGAGCGAGTCGAGCAGCGGGATGACCGCCTCCTTGTAGGGGGCGGTGACGTTGAGACCGTTCAGGTTGGGGTACTCGGCAATCACTTCCATCAGTTGCCCGATGTCCTCTATCTCAAAGTTGATATATTGAGCGTCTATGTCCTCGGTCAGGAACTTCTGGTTGAAGAAGTCCCGCGAGAATGAATGAACCAGCGGATAGCCGATCAGTCCGTAAATATGTTTACAGGCATGTGGAGATTTCATAATTATGGATGTTTAGTTATCGCAAAAATAGTCAGTTTTCTTGTAATAGTCACCGATATTGGTCATTTTTTTGCTTAAAGAGCCGTTTTTTTGTGTTATAATCACCTTCTGAGGGGTGAATTAGCTCTTAAAATAGTGTAAAAATGAGTAAAATGCCGCAGAATTATAGAACAAATTAGTAATTTTGCCGTTTAGAACGATAGAATCATTTAAATAGAATATGAAGTTTTTCAATAAGAACGTCAAGATCGCGCTCACTGTCATTGCAGGTCTGGTGCTGCTGTATTGGGGCATTAATTATCTGAAAGGTATCAATTTGCTGACTCCTGCCAATTATTACTATACCGAGGTTGAAAGCTCCGACGGCCTGCTGCAGGCTGCTCCCATCACGGTGAACGGCTTCCAGGTGGGACAGGTGAGGGAAATCAACTATGATTACGAAAAGAACAAGATAACGGTCATGCTGGCCATGGACAAGAATATGAAGGTGCCCAAGGGTAGTACCATCAATATGGTGTCGGGACTCATGGGAGGTGCTTCGCTCGTGCTCAATCTGGGCAAGGGACCGGCCATGGAAACCGGCAGTTACATCCCCACGGCCGAAAAGCCCGGTCTTATGGACCATGTGACCGAGAATGTCATGCCCATGGTGACCAACATGTTGCCCAAGGTGGACTCTATAATGAATAATGTAAACGGCCTGACCGGTGACCCGGCATTGGCTGCAGCGTTGTCGCGTCTTGACGGCATCACACGTCAACTGCAGATCAGTGCTCAGCAGCTGACCATGCTCATGAGCAACTTGAACCGCAGCGTGCCCGGCGTGGTGAACAATGTGAACGGTATCGCCAGCAACCTCACGGGAGCTAGCAGCAACCTGACGGATTTGTCTGAGTCGCTCAAGCAGTTGCCCCTCGACGAGACGATGAACAAGCTCAACACCACGCTTGCCAACCTGCAGGCCCTGAGTGAGCAGCTCAACGACAAGAATTCGTCACTGGGCAAGGTCATCAACGACCGTGAACTCTATGATAGCGCCAACCATGCCATCGCCAGTCTCGACTCGTTGCTGACCGATATCAAGGCACATCCCAAACGCTATATCAACGTGAAAGTGTTCTGATGAAAGATAACATATTCATAGCCAGCAGAACAGTGTTGAGCGTGACAAAAATCACGCAAAACTGACGGCAAAAAATTCCTATTTGGACTTAATCTAAATAGGGATTTTTTTTAAAATTACTGTTTTCGGGATTTACAAATCCAAACCCTTGTAATTACAGCCATTTGCGCGTGCACCAAAACAGATAGGAAAAATCTATAAAATAGTTAAATGGTTGATATACAGTAAAATAAAAATATGTGTGTACCTCGAAATGTTACGTTTTTTAAATAGAGTTCTAAACCTTTGTTTTTCAATAATGTTATGCTAAAAATGAAATTTCCAAATTTTTCGAGCACTTTTTTGAAAGAAATTATTGACCGAAATTTGTACTGCTAAAAAGCACCTAACAAACCAACCATTCTAAGCTAAAAGATTAAAAATGTATAACGTTGCACAACAGTGGAACCGCTGCCTTGACGTCATCAAGGCAAACCTGCCGGCCGAACAGTTTGATGTTTGGTTCGCACCCATTGTTGCCGTTGACTTTGACCAGGAAAACAACCGTGTGACGCTCAGAGTGCCCTCGCAGTTCTTTGTGGAGCAGATCGAGGGACGATATATCACCATCCTTTCGGCAGCCTTGAAAAAGGTCTTTGGCGAAAACGTCAGGCTCACCTATAAATATAATGTGGTGGGCAGCGACGACACCAGCGCAGTAGAGCAGAACGAGGACAACTCGAGCACCAGGCTCAAGAAGGAACTCAACATCCGCAAGCCGCGCATTGCTAACCCCTTCGCCCAAGACGACCGTCTGGAGGACATCGACCCGCAGCTCAATCCTCGATACACCTTCGAGAACTACTGCAGCAGCATGAGCAATAAGCTCGCCGTGAGCATTGCCCAGACGATTGCTGAGCACCCCGAGGTGAAGACCTACAATCCCTTGTTTGTCTTCGGCTCCACAGGCGTTGGCAAGACACACCTGTTACAGGCCATCGGCATCAAGCTTAAGGAGAATAATCCTCGCATGAGAGTGCTTTATGTCTCATCGAGGGTGTTTGAGAGCCAGTACACGACAGCTGTGGTCCAGAAGAAGGTCAACGACTTCATCAATTTTTACCAGAGTATTGACGTGCTCCTGCTCGACGATATCCAGTTCCTGGCAGGCAAGGAGAAAACCCAGAATACTTTCTTCCACATCTTCAACCACTTGCATCAGCACCAGCGCCAGCTGGTGATGTCCAGTGACTGCCGCCCGAGCGATCTCGACGGTATGGAGCCCAGGCTCATTTCGCGATTCAAGTGGGGAATGACTGTGGAACTGGAAAAGCCCGACTTTGAATTGCGCCGCCAGTTCCTGGCCATGAAGGCCGCTCAGGACGGACTCCGAATCAGTAGCGAAGTGCTTGATTTCATCGCCACCAATGTCACCGAGAGCGTTCGCGAGCTCGAGGGTGTGATGGTGTCGCTGCTGGCCCATGCCACCATGCTCAACCAGGATATCACGATCGACCTGGCCCGCAACATCATCGGCAACACGGTCAAGGTAGCGCCCAAGCAGCAGTTGACCTTTGAGTACATTGTCGAGACGGTCGCCGACCATTACAACCTGCCCACCGACCTGCTCTACGGTAAGTCGCGCAAGCGCGAGATCAGCGATGCCCGCCAGCTGGTGATGTACCTGGCCAAGAAAGAGGCGCAGATGTCATCGACCAGCATCGGTGCCAAGCTCGACCGCACCCATGCTACCGTGCTTCATGCCTGCATCCAGATTGAGCAGCGCATGTCGATTGAGAAAGACTTTTCACGTGAAGTCCAGGCTATAACTGCCAGCCTGACTCAATAACTCAAGTCAAGAGAATCATCAGCGAGGGTGGACCTGATTTATCTCGGGTCCGCCCATCTTGTGTTGATTAAACAAAAAGTTGTTTTGGTTGTTTAACCCTATAGTTGCCAGGGTTATTTGATAGTTGCGTGCGGGCTGGGGTGGGCTAGAGGAGTTGCAGGGCGATATGGGCGCAGGCCTCGGCGTCGGCCAGGGCGTTGTGGTGATTGCGCAGGTCAAAGCCGCAGTAGGCAGCGACAGTGTCGAGCCGGTGGTTGGGCAGCTGCTTGAGCCGGCGCTTGGCGGCCACACAGGTGCAATAAAAATCATAGTCGGGATAGTCCATCTGGTAGCAGCGGAAGACGGCCTTCAGGCAACTCTCGTCGAAGGCTTTGTTGTGGGCAACCAGCGGCAGCCCCTCGATGAGCGGCTCGATCTGAGCCCATACCAGGGGGAAGACAGGAGCGTCGTCGGTGTCATCGTGGCCCAGCCCGTGGACGCGCTGGCACCAGTAGCTGTAATAGTTGGGCTCGGGCTGGATGAGCGAATAGAAAGAGTCCACAATGCGGCCATTGCGCACGATGATAATACCCACCGAACACACGCTGGTACGCTCGCTGTTGGCGGTCTCGAAATCTATGGCTGCAAAATCCTTCATTGGGTGTGAAATAACTGTGCAAAGGTAATATAAATCCCCGAAATGGCGGCAGACAAATAATTTTTACCTCAAATTAAACATTTTATCAACAATTCAGTCAAAAAGTGGCGCAAATCAAACTGTTGATTGAGAGAATATGACTATCTTTGTAGGTTAAACCTAATGTCGTGGCACTCGTGCTAGCCTGGGGCTAAAGTGAGCCTGCAGTGCGGTGTCCGAAAGAGATTTAAAAAGAAAGATACAAAATGAACAACGATCGAATTTTAGAGATCAACATTGAAAACGAAATGAAGACCAGTTACATCGATTACTCGATGTCGGTCATCGTTTCGCGTGCGCTACCCGATGTGCGCGACGGCTTCAAGCCGGTGCACCGCAGGGTACTCTACGGCATGGACAAGTTGCGCAACTATTCCAATGCCCCCTACAAGAAGTCAGCTCGTATTGTGGGTGACGTGCTTGGTAAGTACCACCCCCACGGCGACTCGTCGGTTTACTTTGCCATGGTCCGTCTGGCCCAGGAATGGGCAATGCGCTATCCGTTGGTTGACGGACAGGGTAACTTCGGCTCGGTAGACGGTGACAGCCCCGCTGCCATGCGTTACACCGAGGTGCGTCTCGACAAGATGGGCGAGAGCATGATGGAAGACATGGACAAGGACACCGTTGACTTTGTGCCCAACTTCGACAACACCCTCGAGGAACCCTCGGTGCTGCCCACCCGCATCCCCAACCTGCTGGTGAACGGTGCAACGGGTATCGCCGTCGGCATGGCCACCAACATGGCTCCCCACAACCTGGGCGAGTGCATCGACGGCTGCCTGGCGCTGCTCGAGGATCCCGAGATGGAGGTGAGCGACCTGATGAACTACATCAAGGCTCCCGACTTCCCTACGGGCGGTATCATCTACGGCTACCAGGGCGTGAAAGACGCCTTTGAAACTGGACGCGGACGCATCGTCGTGCGTGCCAAGGCCGAGATCGAGACCGAGCACAACCACGAGCGCATCGTCGTGAATGAGATTCCTTACAACGTCAACAAGAAGGACCTTATCGAGAACATTGCCCGCCTGGTCGAGGAGAAGAAGATCGAGGGCATTGCCGACATCAACGATGAGAGCGACCGCCACGGTATGCGCATCGTCATCGACATCAAGAAGGACTTCAACCCCAACGTGCTGCTCAACAAGCTCTACAAGATGACCGAGCTGCAGTCGTCGTTCAGCGTGAACAACGTGTGTCTGGTCAACGGCCGTCCCATGTTGCTCAACCTCAAGCAGTTGCTGCACTACTTCCTGGAGCACCGCCACGAGGTGGTTATCCGCCGCACCCAGTTCGACCTCAAGAAGGCCAAGGAGCGCGCCCACATCCTGGAGGGTCTCATCATCGCCAGCGACAACATCGACGAGGTGATCGCCATCATCAAGAGCAGCGACTCGACCGAGCATGCCATCCAGCGCCTGTGTGAGCGTTTCAACCTCACCGAGATTCAGGCCCGAGCCATCGTCGAGATGCGTCTGCGCCAGCTTACCGGTTTGGAGCAGGAGAAGCTGCACAACGAGTTGGCCGAGGTGCGCAAGACCATTGAGCACCTGCAGGCTATCCTCGACGATCCCGCCGAGTGCCGCAAGGTCATCGAGCAGGAACTGCTCGAAGTCAAGGAGAAATTCGGCGACGAGCGCCGCACCCAAATCGTTTATTCCAGCGAGGAGATGAATGCCGAGGACTTCTACAGCGACGATCCCATGATCATCACCATCTCCCACTTTGGTTATATCAAGCGCACCCCGCTCAAGGAATACCGTGCACAGGCACGTGGCGGCGTGGGCGCCAAGGGCAGTGACACACGCGATGAGGACTTCATCGAGTATGTCTATGAAGCCACCAACCACAACTACATGCTGTTCTTCACGGCCACGGGACGCTGCTTCTGGCTGCGTGTGTTCGAGATTCCCGAGGGTACCAAGAACAGTAAGGGACGCGCCATCCAGAACCTGCTCAACCTGGATGCCGAGAACCGTATCATGGCCTTTGTGCGTGCTACCAAGCTCACCGATCCCGAGTACAACCAGTCACATTATATTGTATTTGCCACCAAGAACGGTATCGTTAAGCGCACGAGCCTGAGTGCCTACTCCCGTCCCCGTGCCAACGGTGTGCGTGCCTTGAACATTGCCGAAGACGATCAGCTCGTGGGCGCCATCCTCACCGAGGGCGACAGCGAAGTTATCCTGGCCAACAGCAAGGGCTACGCCATCCGCTTCCCCGAGACGGCTGTCCGCTCCATGGGCCGCACCGCCACCGGTGTGAAGGGTATGCGCCTGAGCGAGGACGATGAGGTCATCGGCATGATTTGCATGCGTGCCGGCACCCGTGACGACGTGCTCGTGGTTTCGGAGCAGGGCATGGGCAAGCGCAGTGCCCTCGAGGACTACCGCGTGACCAACCGTGGCGGCAAGGGTGTTAAAACAATTAACATTACCGCCAAAACTGGCAAGCTAATTGCAATTAAGAATGTGAACGACGATAACGACCTTGTCATCATCAACAAGAGCGGTATCGCCATCAGGCTCAAGGTGAGCTCGCTCAGGGTAGTGGGACGCGCGACACAAGGCGTGAGACTCATCAACCTGGAGAAGAAGAACGACGAGATAGCAAGCGTTTGCAAGGTCGACACCGAGCCCGAGACTACCGACGAAGAGAGCGTTCGCGACGCCTTCAGTCAAGAGAATGGTGAGATCAGGAATGTCGAGGAAGTCCAAGACAACCAGGACATTCAGCAAGACGAAAACGAACAACAAAACGATAACGAATAAACATTATAAACTGATTTAATTGTTAAGAAAAATGAAAAAGATGATTCTTTTCGCCGCAGCCGCCATCATGGCGTTCGGCGCATCGGCTCAGATGAGCCTTGTGAAAGACCTCGCCAAGAAGGCCTCTTCGGGCAACCCTCAGGCACTCATGGAGGTGCTTCAGGCCATTGAACCCGCCTTTGAGAACCCCGAGACTGCCAAAGACGTGCTCACTTACTACACCTATGGTAAGGCTGCCTTTGGTCTGTACGACGAGATGTACAAGATGAAACTCATGCAACAGCCCGTTGATGACGATATGATGAACGAGTTGTTGTCCAGCGCTTACGAATGCTACATGGAGGCCCTCCCCATGGACAGCGTGCCTGAGCTCGACAAGAATGGTGCTCCCAAGCTGAACAAGGACGGTAGCAAGAAGATCAAGACCAAGTATAGCAAGGAGATTATCGGCGCGCTCACCTCGCACATGGGTGACATTGCCAATGCCGGCAATGTTTATCTGCAGGCCAGCAAATGGGACAAGGCTGCCGCCTCTTTCGGTAACTATGCCAATATCGCATCGTCGGCTTTCGCTATCGCCAACGGCGTTGCCGCTCCCGACAGCACTTTGAGCCAGGTGCGTTTCTTCGAGGGTTATTCGCTGTATCAGATCCAGAAGTTTGCCGAGGCCTATGATGCTTTCACCAAGGCCCGCAAGCTGGGTTACACCGACAACAACATTGTCGATTTCCAGACCTCGTCGCTGGCCAACATGGTACAGGGCATGCTCGACAAGAATGAGTATGACAAGGCCTTTAACTTCATCGACAATGCCTTGAAGAGTGATCCCAACAACGGTACGCTGCATGACATCAAGGGCTTTACTGTTGAGCTGAAGGATGGTGTTGACGCCGCGTTGCCCTTCTATCGCAAGGCCACCGAGGTTGATCCCACCTATGCAAACGCTTTCTTTGATGTGGGCCGCTGCCTCTACCTGCAGGCTCAGAAGATTATCGACGATAATCCCAGCGCCACCAACAAGGATCTCGTTCCCAAGATCAAGCCCATCTATGACGAGGCAATCCCCTTCCTGGAGAAGGCTTCTCAGCTCAATCCCGATGATAACAAGGCTAAGAACGTCTTGGATGACATCCTCTACAAGTTTGAGGTTATGGGCGTGAAGTAATCAAGTAAACACATTAAACACTACCGCGGGCGGTGAGGAAGTTGATTCCTTCACCGCCCGCTCTTTTGGCTGCAGTTGCACGGTTGAGGAAAAATGACTAATTTTGCCGCGGTTTTATATAATAGGTAAAATTTCGTTGTGAATAAGTTAACTATCACATTATTGATAATAGCTGTGCTGCTGCCTTTAGGTGCAGTGGCCCAAAACCAGTTGGTCGGTCAAGCCAAGAAGGACATCACGGGCTTGACGATGACGGTAGACAGCTATAATAAGGCGTTCAACCGCCTCAAGCCTGCCCTCAACAATGACGAGACGCGCAACCAGGCCGAGACGTGGGCCGTTGCCAGCCGAATCAAGTATGAGCTGTTTGACAAGTACATGGACAACCGCCGCGTGGGCAAGAAGATTGACATCCAGGCGATGGGCCACTCGCTCATTGATGCCTATGACTACAGCCTCATCGCGCTCAAGCTCGACACCATCCACATTCTGGACAAAAAGGGTGATCCCGTTATCGACAAGAAGACCAAGCGCCCCAAGGCAAGAACCAAGTTCAGCAAGGACGTCGTGAACCGCATGGTGGAACACCACGATGACTATCGCCTGACGGGCAGTGAACTCTATAATATTAAGGACTGGGATGGCGCCTACGAGGCATGGGATATCTATTGTCAGATGGCAGGCCGCAGCGACGACCGCCGCTGGATCAAGCCCGACAGCCTTGTGGCCGAGGTGCGCTACTACCAGGGCATTGCTGCCTGGCAAAAGACCGATACCATCGATGCCGTGCGCCTGTTCAGCGTGGCACGCCACTCGGGCTATAACCACAAGGAAGCCTACGACTATGCCTTGGTGTGCCTGAATGATCTGGGCAATGAGGCCGAGGTGGTGAAACTGGCATGGGAAGCCTTCCTTAAATTCGGTACCAGCGACCCGCAGTACATCCGCATCTTGATCAACGACTACATTACCCGTGAGGACTATTCGGGCGCCAACGACCTGATCGACGAGGCCATGGAGATTAATCCCGATGATGACGAATTGCTGAATCTCAAGGGACTGGTCATCGAAAGCAAGGAGAACATTTATGACGCATTTCCCTATTACCAGCGTTGCATCGAACTCAACGACAGTAATGCCGGTGGACTGTTCAACGTGGGTCGCTATTTCTACAACAAGGCGATGGAAACGCGCATGAACAGCAACCTGCACGGTAAGAAGTTAGCCGATCTTGTTAATCCCATGTACCGTGAGGCTTTGCCCTATCTGGAGAAATCCTACGCCATCAACCCCAGGAATCAGGACTTGGTTAATGCCTTGCGTGACATCTACTACAAGCTGGGAGAAGCCGATAAACTGCAGGCCATCGAAGCCGCGCAATAAAGGATATTGCAATATATAAAATGAGGTCGTGACGAGAATTCTCGCCACGACCTCGTTTCTCTAAACCCTAAACTTCAGTTCCTGATCATGATCAGGAACTGAATAGATCATTACGGCTTGCGAACGATGCCGCGCTTGCTGGCGCGCACAAAGTCGATGATGATGTCGCGCTCGGGCGAGGCGGGCAGCTTGGCGGCCTCCTCGAGTGACTGGGTGACATTCAGACCCGAATCATAGATGGTGCGGTAAACGTCGGCAATGGCGTCAATCTGCTCGCTGCTGTAGCCACGGCGGTGCAGGCCCACCTTGTTGACACCCTCATAGGCGATGGGGTAGCGTGCGGCCATGCAATAGGGCGGAATGTCCTTGTTGACCAGTGCGCCGCCTTGAATCATCACATGGCAGCCGATGTGGGTGAACTGGTGCACGAGGGCGCCGCCACCGATGATGGCATAGTCGGCCACTTCGACCTCGCCGGCCAGTTGTGCCGAGTTGGACATGATGACGTTGTTGCCCACAATGCAGTCGTGTGCCACATGGCAGTAGGCCATAATCAGGCAGTTGTTGCCGACAACGGTCTTGCCGCGTGATGCGGTGCCGCGGTGTATGGTGACAAACTCACGGATGACGGTGTTGTCGCCAACGATGGCAACGGTATCCTCGCCCTGGAACTTGAGGTCTTGAGGAATGTCGCAAACAACGGCGTTGGAGTGTATGTGGCAGTTCTTGCCGATGCGCGCACCACTGCGCACGACGGCTCCGCTGTCGATGATGGTGCCGTCACCAATCTCTACATTGGCATCGATGGTCACAAAAGGACCGATTTTCACGTTTTCCCCGATTTTTGCGTCAGGGTGGACGACGGCAAACTGATGGATATCCATATTCTGTTTCTTGTATCTGTTATTGATATTGATTTCTTAAAGCCTAACACCTAAAGCCTAATGCCTATTCCGGATTCTTGACGATTTGGGCCATGAACTCGGCTTCGGTGACAATCTTCTCGCCCACAAAGGCATATCCCTTCATGATGGCGGTGCCGCGGCGGATGGGTGTCATCAGCGACAGGTGGAAGATGAGGGTGTCGCCAGGAACCACCTTGTGGCGGAACTTGACGTTGTCAATCTTCAGGAAGTAGGTTGAATAGTTCTCGGGGTCGTCAACGCCGCTCAGCACCAGGATACCGCCCACTTGGGCCATCGCCTCGACCTGCAGCACACCGGGCATGATGGGCTCGTCGGGGAAGTGTCCCTGGAAGAAAGGCTCGTTGGCGGTAACGTTCTTGATGCCCACCACATGCTTCTTGCCCTTCTCGATGATTTTGTCAACGAGGAGCATGGGATAGCGATGGGGCAACATGGCACGAATCTGGTTGATGTCGTAGAGCGGTTCCTTGTTGGGGTCATAGATGGGCGCTTGCACATTCTGGTAGCGCAACTCTTGACGTATCTTCTTGGATAGCTGGGTGTTGATGGTGTGGCCCGGGCGGGTGGCGACAATGCGGCCCTTCAACGGACGGCCGATCAATGCCAGGTCGCCCATCACGTCGAGCAGCTTGTGGCGCGCAGGCTCGTTCTTGAATGCCAGGGGCTTGTTGTTCAGGTAGCCCAGTTCGGTGGCAGGCTTGCGCGGCACCTTCATCACGTCGGCCATGTGGTCCAGTTCTTCCTGCTTCATGGGTGAGTCATAGATGACGATGGCGTTGTCCAGGTCACCGCCCTTGATGAGGTTGAGCTGGATGAGGGGCAACACCTCGCGCACAAATACAAACGTGCGGCTGGCGGCAATCTCCTGCTTGAACTGGCGAATGTCGGTCAGCGAGGCAAACTGGTTGCCCAGCACGGGCGAGTCAAACTCGATCATGCAGTCGATCGACAAATCGTCGTCGGGCAGCACGATGAGTGATGAACCCGTCTCTTTGTCAACGACCTTGATGCGCTGTTTCACTACATAGAACTCCTTCTCGGCCTCCTGCTCGACGATGCCGGCCTTCTCGATTTCCTCGCACCAGATGATGGCGCTTCCGTCCAGAATGGGCACCTCGCCGCAGTTGACCTCAATCAGGCAGTTGTCGATGCCGGCGGCATACAGGGCGGCCATGGCATGCTCGATGGTGCTCACGCGGGCATCCTTATTGCTCTTGCTGGCAATCACGGTGCCGCGAGTGGTTTCGATGACGTGCTCGGCCAGGGCCTGGATGGTGGGTTGACCTTCAAGGTCCATGCGCTTGAACACATAGCCGGTGTTTACCTCGGCGGGCTTGAAGGTTGCGGTCGACAGTTTTCCCGTGTGCAGGCCTTTGCCGGTGACGGTAAAGGAATTCTTTAATGTCTTCTGTTTCATGATTTCAGTGTGAAGTCAGCCTAAGACTTAATTGTTGATTTTCTTCTTCAACTCCTTGATGTCGCTATACATCTCGCCCAGGCGTTTCAGATAAACGGTCTGGCGGGCAAATTCCATGGCCGGCTGTACGGGAGCGCCCAGCCACTTGCCATTGCTGCCAATGCTGTTGTCGACACCCGTCTGTGCGCCGATGCCGTTCTTGTCGCCCACGGTGATGTGGCCGGCAAAGCCTACCTGGCCGCCCACCATGTTGTATTTGCCGATCTTGGTCGAACCGGCGACACCCACTTGGGCTGCCATGACGGTGCACTGGCCCACCTCAACGTTATGGGCAATCTGGATGAGGTTGTCCAGCTTGGCTCCCTGCTTGACCACGGTAGCGCCCATAGTGGCACGGTCGATGGTCGTGTTGGCTCCAATCTCGACATCGTCCTCGAGAATGACGATACCCACCTGGGAAATCTTCTCATAGGTGCCGTCCTCCTTGGGAGCGAAGCCGAAGCCGTCGCCACCGATAACAGCACCGCCCTGCACAATGCAGCGGTTGCCGATGCGGCAGCCATGGTAGATCTTCACGCCGGGATACAGGATGACGTCGTCACCCAGGGTAACACCGTCGCCCACATACACCTGCGGATAAATCTTGACGTTCTTGCCGATGGTCACGCCATCGCTGATGTAGGCAAAGGCACCGACGTACACATCGTCGGGCAGCTGGGTGCCCTGGCCTACATGGACGGGTTGTTCGATACCGCGTTTCTCGGGGCGCTGGCTGTTCACGAAGTTGAGCAGATCGGCGAGCGTCTTGTAGGGGTCATCGACACGAATCAGGGTGGCTTTCACCTCCTGCTCGGGCTCGAAGTCCTTGCGGACGAGAATTGCCGAGGCCTCGGTCGTGTACACGTAATGAGTGTATTTGGGATTGGCCAGAAACGTCAGGCAGCCTGCGGTGGCCTCTTCGATTTTAGCATAGTTGTTAATCACGGTCGAAGCGTCGCCGTCGACTGTGCCGTTAACCATTGCTGCAAGTTGTTGTGCAGTAATTTCCATGATGTGTAGTTATATTGACTAGTCAGTAGTTTTCAAAAACGGCTGCAAAGTTACGAATAAACGGGCGCAGAACAAAACAAATTTCTTGGTTTTTTATGCCGATCGCCCTTTGCAGTGGTTTTGCCGAAGAAACTCAATATCACAACTTTAGATTGTTCTCGTCGAGTTGCGATGTGTTAAAAAAGACAACAATGTGCCCTTTTGGGCCTCTTGGCGGCTTCTTTATTTTGCGCTGCGGGTGAGAAGCTCGGCTATTTTTGCCTCGATAACGGCAGGCTTTTCCAACCCGACGATGGTCTGATATTCGCCCTTGGGGGTGATAAACATCAGCATCGGGATGGCCTCGATGTGGAACTCCTGGGCCAGTTCGGGTTTCTGGTCAATGTCGATGCGCTCAAAGATGACATCGCCCTTGTGATGCTGCTCGATTTCGTCGAGGATGGGCGCCAGCTCCTTGCAGGGGCCGCACCAGGTGGCGTAAAAGTCAACAACCATGGGCTTTGCCGACATGATGGTGCTTTGCTTCATCCATCCGTCCTGTCCTGCTTCACTTGCAGCCTCGGCAGTTGCCTCGTCTTGGGTCATCTCGTTGGTGACGGTCTCCTCGGCCTGATTCTGTTCGGCCCTGTTGTTGCAGGATGCGACCATCATCACGATTGCCACGATGAATAAAAACTTCTTCATTTTATGATTTGATTATATGTCTGTTAACTGATGAGTTTTCCCTTGCCCAAGCGGGTGATTTCGGGCTCACTGCCGGTGCAGTCTACAATGGTGGAGGGCAGCAGCTGTCCGCGGCCCGAGTCGATGACAATGTCCACTCGAGACGCAAAGGCCTCGGCCATCAGGCCGGGTTCGCAGCGGTAATCCTCGTCGTCGCCGGGGACCGAGGTCGTCAGGATGGGACCTCCCAGTGTGCGCACGATGGCCAGCGCGATTTTGTTGTCGGGAATGCGGATGCCCACAGTGCGGCGGCCCTTGAAGGCTTTGGGCAACTTGGACAGGGCAGGGAGGATGAAGGTGAACGGGCCGGGCAGGTTAGACTTCATCAGCCTGAACTGCGTGTTGTCAAACTTGGCGTATTGTGCCACCTGAGAGATGTCGTCGCAGATGATGGACAAGTTGGTCTTGGCCGACTTCATCTCCTTGATGGAGCAGATGCGCTCAATGGCCTGGTTGTTGAGTGCGTCACAACCCAGCGCATACACCGTATCGGTAGGGTAGATGATGAGTCCTCCGTCCTTGAGGGTCTTGACCACTTGGTCGATGTGGCGTTGGTTGACGTTTTTCTCTAAAATCTCGAGTAGTTCCATATATGTGATTCTATTGTTTAATTGCTTGTGGCAGGTGTATAGATAGCGGTCTCGACGTTGGTCGCGTGGGCATATTCCTTGAGCAGGCGGGCCATCCAGTCGACGGCTTGCTCAACGGGCATCTCGGGCGCAAAGGCGTTGATGTTGATTTGGGCAGTAACCGTCTGGTCGGTGAACTTGGTGCGTTCCTCGTCGCTGGTCGGGGTTGCGATGGGGCCTGCGGCATCGCGGTAAACGGGCATGCCCTCGATGTTGAGCAGGCCGCGCCCGATGCCGTTATACACGTCATCACTGGTGCCCACGCTCATCGTGAGCGTGTCGCCGACGATGCGGTCGCCGTCAAGTCCGCTGATGGCATATCCGCTCTTGATGGATACCAGGTTCACCACATCGATGAGGGTGGTCAGCCGGTAAATGCCCAGCCCGCGGATGATGCGGCGGCACAGGGCCTCGCTCGACACGCGGTAGCGGCTGGGGTCCTTGCCCAGCGCTTTGTACAAGTGGCGGGTGCCGGCAATAGCGGGTCGCTGATTGATCTCGAGCAACTCGTAGCGCTCCTTGATTTCTTGAGCTGCAGCCTCAATCTCGGCCCACAAGGCATCGCACGTCGGCTCGTTGATTACCGTTGCGCGGATGAGCCCGATGCGGGTCTCGGGACAGGCTTCTAATATCCTTGGATCTATTTTGACTTGAATCATTGCTATCGGCTTCCTGAAAAATCGGTGCAAAGATACAACTTTTCATCCAATTGGCCTCAACTTTTCCCCTTGCAGTAAAGCCGATTGTAAAAAACTTTCGGCGAAATATTGCACCGCATGAGGAAAAGTCATAAATTTGCGGGTTGAAACGTCTAGAAACCAATTTAACACTATAACATCATTAACAGTTTATTTATGAAATTAGCAAAATTAACAGCATTGTCGGTTGCGGTCTTGGCTCTGTTGAGTTCCTCGACCTGCTCCAAGCAGGAATCGGCGCCAGCCCAGGGTCCTGCTACCGAGAAAACCACAACCAAGATGGAGAAGAAAGAGTTTACTCCCGAATTCCTTAATTCGCTGGGTCGTGTGGGTGGTCCTCAAGTGTCGCCCGACGGTAAGAAAATCCTTTATGGCGTTACCTATTATGATATCTCGACCAACAAGGGCAATTGCGACTTGTGGGTGATGGATATCGACGGCAGCAATGCCAAGCAGATTACTAACACTCCCAAGAGTGAGAGCAATTATGTGTGGATTGACGGAGGCAAAAAGATCGCTTTCATCTACACCGAGGACGGTGAGGCCAAGTGCCCGCAGTTGTGGATCATGAATGCCGACGGTGGCGGTCGCAGCTGCGTCAGCAACATCGACGAGGGCATCGAGGGCTTCGTGTTCTCGCCCGACGAGAAGCGCGTGGTCATGATTGCCCAGGTGAAGTATGGCAAGACGGCTCAGGATGTATATCCCGACCTGGACAAGACCACCGGCAAACTCTATGACGACATGATGTACAAGCACTGGGACGAGTGGGTAACCGTGATTCCCCATCCCTTTGTTGCAGACTTTGATGGTAACAAGGCCGGTAACGTGAAGGACATCCTCGAGGGTGAGCCCTATGAATCGCCCATGCGTCCTTGGGGCGGCATCGAGTCTCTGGCTTGGACCCCCGACAGCAAGAGCCTGGTTTACGTCTGCCGCAAGAAGACGGGCAAGGACTATGCTTTCTCGACCAACAGCGACCTGTACAAATACAATCTGGAGACCGGCAAGACCGAGAACCTGACCCAGGGCATGATGGGTTATGACACCTATCCCATCATCAACAGCAAGGGTGAGATGGCTTGGCTCTCGATGGAGCATGACGGCTACGAGGCCGACAAGAACCGCATCTTCTTTATGGATGCTGCCGGCAACAAGAAGGATCTGACCGAGAACTGGGACTACAGCGTGGATGCTATCGCCTGGTCGCCCGACGAGAAGGCCATCTATTTCATCTGCCCGTTCCAGGGTGTGCAGCCCATCTTCCGCATGGATGTTGCTACCCAGAAGGTGGATACCATCGCCATGGGCGTTTGTGACTACGACGGTCTTGCATTTGCCGAGGGCGGCAAGGTCATCACCTGCCAGCACAGCTACCAGACTCCCAACGAGATCTATAGCGTAGAGATGGGCAAGGAGCCCGTTCAGCTCACCCACGTCAACGACGAGATGCTCGCCCAGGTTGATCCCATCGGCATCGAGAAGCGCATGGTGCCCACCACCGACGGCAAGCTCATGACCACTTGGGTATGCTACCCGCCCAACTTCGACCCCAACAAGAAGTATCCCGCCATCCTCTTCTGTGAGGGCGGTCCCCAGTCGCCTGTGAGCCAGTTCTGGAGCTATCGCTGGAACATGCGCATCATGGCCAGCAACGGCTACATCGTCATCCTGCCCAACCGCCGCGGTCTGCCCGGCTTCGGCACCGAGTGGAATGCCCAGATCAGTGGCGATTACGGTGGCCAGAACATGCGTGACTACCTGGCTGCAGTCGATTACATGAAGAAGGAGCCCTACATCGATGGTGACCACATTGGCGCTGTTGGCGCTAGCTATGGTGGCTATTCGGTTTACTTCCTGGCCGGTAACCACAACAAGCGCTTCGCTTGCTTCCTGGCGCATGCCGGTATCTTCAACCTTGAGGCACAATACCTCGAGACCGAGGAGATGTGGTTTGTACAGTGGGATCTGGGTGGAGCATTCTGGGATAAAAACAATGCTGTTGCACAGCGTTCCTACACCCAGGCCAACCCCAAGAACTATGTTCAGAACTGGGATACCCCCATCATGTGCACCGCTGGTGAGCTCGATTACCGAATCGTCTTTACCCAGGCTTGCCAGGCATTCAATGCCGCCAAGATCAAGGGCCTGCCCGCACGTCTGCTGCTCTTCCCCGACGAGAACCACTGGATTCTCAAGCCCCAGAACAGCATCATGTGGCAGCGTGAGTTCTTCCGCTGGCTCGACACGTGGCTGAAGCCCGACAGCGAGGCTGCTAAGCAGTACAAGGCCGAGCAGGACTCGATCGCCGCAGCAAAGGCTGCCGCTAATCCCGCTCCCGCAACCGAGGAGAAGCAGAACTGATAGACCAGTTCAGCAATGAATATAACAGGGTGGTCCCGAACCGGGCCACCCTGTTAATGTTATTCTAGAGTATCTGGATTGTCTAGTCGATTCCCAGTAAAGAGTAGACATCATGGCGCCAGTCGCCGCCGTTGTCGGGGTTGAGCGTCCTGATGCCCAGGGCTGCCGCGGCCTCGCAGTTGCGGGCGCTGTCGTCGATGAAGAGGATGTTTTCGGGGGCAGTCTGCTCTCCTTCGATCATCGCCATGAAGATTTCAGGAGCCGGTTTCATCATGCGCATCTCGTAGCTCAGGTACAGGCGGTCAAAATAGTAGTCCAGGCCGTGCCCGTTGCCGTCGAACGCGTTGCTGCGTGCCCACCGCATCATGAAGGGGTTGGTGTTGGACAGCAGGGCAACGGGGAATCCCTCTTGCCGCAAGTGCAGCAGGGCATCGAAGTTACGCTGGTATAATTCGGCGGCATAGCCCGTCCAGGCATATTCTAACTGTTCCATTGTCAGCGGCTTGCCCACTATGCGGCTAAGCTCGTCGCGGTATTGCTCGGCGGTGAGTATGCCGGCTTCGAGGTCGCCAAAGATGCCCTTTTGGGCATAATCGTCCAGGAATTCCTCTACCCGTGTGACGCCGATTTCCTTAAACCGCTGGATCGCAATCATCTTGTCCAGGCGGAACACAACGCCGCCCAGGTCAAACACGATGTGCCTCTTATTGCTATTGTTTCTGTCCATGTTTGTCATTTTATTTGGAAAACATTTGCAAAGGTAGTCAGTATCTCCTAATTTTGCAACCGTGAATTACTCAGTAACCACTAAAGAGGTAACCCTAGCCGCCGATGAGTTCGTCCGTCACTATCGTGACGTGGAGCGCATTGGCTCCTATTGCCTGCAGTGCCCCGGCTATGGCAAGTCATGGGGCTGCCCGCCATTTGACTTCGACCCGCATACTGTGAGTGATGGTTTTAAAACCGTGAGGTTGATGGGCACGACAATAGAATTTGACGAGGCGACGCGGGGCTCTTGCAAGGGAGCCGAGCAGTCGGCTGCCATGGGGCGAGAGGCGATGAATGAGGTGTGGAAAACGTTGTTGCCGCGATTGTATGAGATGGAACGGGAAACGCTAGGCAGCCGCTGTTTCACCTTTCGTTGTGTCTTGTGTCCCGAGGGTTGCACCCGTCCCGAGGGCAAGCCGTGTCGTCATCCCGAGCGTCTGCGTCACTCGCTCGAGTCGGTCGGCTTTGATATCGTCGCCATGACGCGTGAACTGCTGGGCATCGACCTCGAGTGGAGCACCGACGGCACCCTCCCTAAACACCTCTCCCTCGTTACCGCCTTGATGAGCCCCTAAGCCTGAATAGGTGTTTGGCTTGTTTTGTTATGTAGCGCCATATATTTTTTAGAATTATGATAATTACCATTAATTGAGTGAGAATGATGAAAAAAAACCTTTTTGTTTTTATTGCTATGCTAATGGCCGGAAATGTTTTCGGCTTATCTGTAAACCTGAGCAACAATGATGTGAACAGAGATGATGAGATTAATATTTCTGATTTGAATACCCTCATTGATGCCATCATGAATGACCCATTCAACATGAACTATGACGTGAACAATGATGGAGTTGTCAATATTGCTGACGTTTACGCCATGATCGATCTCATTTTGGAAAATACTGATACCTCAACAGATGAGACGATAGTGGTGAATGGCGTGGCTTTTAAGATGATTCATGTTGATGGTGGCACGTTCAAGATGGGTGCTACAGCCGAGCAGGGCAGTGATGCCTACAGCTCTGAGAGCCCGGCACATCAGGTCACGCTATCGGACTTCAGCATCGGCGAAACCGAAGTGACGCAAGCCCTTTGGCTGGCTGTGATGGGTTCCAATCCGAGCTATTTCGCTCCACGTAATGGCTATACCGAGGACCTCAACCGTCCTGTGGAGATAGTAACTTGGAACGATTGCCAGACTTTTATCAGCAAACTGAACGAGATAACGGGTATGCATTTCCGCCTGCCAACTGAAGCCGAATGGGAGTTTGCCGCTCGTGGCGGCAACAAGAGCAAGGGCTATAAATACGCAGGCAGCAACAGGCTTGACGAAGTGGCTTGGTATTGGGGCAACATTCCGTCTCAGACGAGCAGAACCCCAGGTTACGGCACCCAACCCGTACGCACAAAGAAGGCCAACGAGTTGGGTCTGTACGACATGAGTGGCAACGTTTGGGAATGGTGTCGGGACAAGTACGGCGATTACAGCAGCGCAGCTCAAACCAATCCGACGGGTCCGACTTCAGGATCTTTACGTGTGCGTCGCGGTGGCGGCTGGGGCTATTCTGCCAGGGATTGCCGTGTGTCGACCCGGTACTATGATGTTCAGGTATCGGGTGCAACAAGCGGCCTCGGATTGCGTCTGGCTCTCTAGTTTCGGTCCTTTCTAATAAAGATACGAGACCAGCGCACTGACATTGATTTTTGTAGCTTACGGGAGGTACCATGTGGTGTCTCCCGTTTCTTGTTCTATTATTTGTAGAACACGAAATAGACGGCCATGACTAGACAGAAGAAAGCCGCCAGATGATTCCACCTCAAGGTCTCGCCATTAAAAAACACCGTTACAAATACCGTGAATACGGCCAATGATACCACTTCCTGAATGACCTTGAGCTGCATGATGTTGAATGGGCCTCCGTTGCCTTCGAAGCCGATGCGGTTGGCAGGCACTTGGCACGAATACTCGGGCAGCGCAAGCAGCCACGACAGCAGGATGATGACATAGAGCGGCGTGTTGTCGGTGAAGACCTTGATCTGTTGCAGTTTCAAGTGCCCGTACCAGGCAAACGTCATGAAGATATTGGACACGATGAGCAGTCCGATGGTGTAGAATTGTTGCAGGTATTGCATGCCTAATGAGTTGTTCAAGATTGTTGTTTTTTTGCGGCGCAAAATTAGTCATTTATTCTGACTTTTGGCCAATTTTACCTATATTTGCACTCCCAATCACTGAACTGAAATGGAGGAGCAAGCAATACAGTTGTTAAACAGGTCGATACTGCCTGTCAACGGGACGGCCATCACCGTGGGCGAAAAAATGCTCGTGATGGACACGCTGGCATCGCCGTTGACCTTCCCTGGGGAGCCAAGTCCTTCGGGCCGGTTTCCCATGAAGTTGTCGCACTCCTGTCTGCTCATTGTCGAGAGCGGCGAAATCAGAATAAACGTCAACTTCCGGGACTCGGTGGTGGGCACCGGCAGTTGCGCTATAATCAGCGAGGGTGCGATTGTCGAGCGGGTGGAGGATGACCATGCACGTTTTGTCCTGGTGTTGTTCTCCCGCAACCAGCTCCCGTCCATGCCCTGTGTCCAGCAGAATGCCAACCAGGTCATGACGTGCAAGCTGCGTGATGAGCACATGGCGATGCTTAAACAGGTTTATCACATGATGCGCACCATTCTGCTCGATGATGCTTTTACCTCTAACAGGGAAGACAGCGCGGCCGGTTGCCTCAACCTCATGGCGAGCATCATTGGGCAGGAAAAGGGCTTACAGCGCGCCGTCAAGGCTACACGCGCCGACGAGATTGTCTCCCGATTCTTGAAATGCGTACAGGAAAACTACCGTGAACACCGTGAGCTGGGGTTCTATGCCGACCAGTTGGGCCTCTCGCTCAAGTATATGTCCCATGTCATCTATGAGAAGACAGGGCGCCATCCCTCAAAATGGATTAAGGATTATGTCATCCTGGAGGCCAAAACGATGCTGCGCAGCGGCCGCTATTCCATCCAGCAGATAGCCGAAGAACTGCATTTCCCTAACCAGTCCTTCTTCGGCAAATACTTCAAGGAAACCGTCGGCGTTTCCCCCAAGAAATGGAAATGATTTAAAGTTAAGGGCGACTGTGCCACGGCTATGCCGTGGCCGTTCCATCACTTGTTGGGCGTGATGGTGATGACGGCGTACTCTGAATCGGTGCCGATGCGGAATTTACCGCCCCAGATGCCCATGCCTGAGCTCACATAGTAGTCGGTCTTGCCCTTGCGCCACTGGCCGTAATCACACTCATACATTTTCTTGGTGACCCAGTTCAGCGGCCAAACCTGGCCGCGGTGGGTGTGGCCGCTCAGTTGCAGGTCCACGCCGTTTTGCTCGGCCTCCTCAAGGTTAAACGGCTGGTGGTCAAGCAGGATGATGTAGTCGCCACGCGTGACGCCTTGCATCAGTTGCTCTACGCTCTTGCGACGGCGGTTGCTGCGGTCGTCGCGTCCCGCAATCGTCACATTGCCCACGTTAATGCGCTCATCGCGCAGGATGCGGATATCTGTCTTGCCTAGCAGATCCAGCGCCTTGTCGATGCCGGTAATGTATTCGTGATTGCCCAGGCAGGCTAGGGTAGGAGCGTTGAGTCGCTTCAGTTCCTCGGCGGTGCCCTGCTCCAGCAGGGGACGCACGTTGCCGTCGATAATGTCGCCGGCGATAAGGATAAGGTCAGCCTTCTCGGCATTGATCATGTTCACCCAGCGGCCCACCTCGGCCCGGCGGTTATGGAATCCGGCATGCAAGTCACTCAGCATGACAATCTTAAGTGGACGCTCCAGCGGCTTGTCGGTGGTGAGGTTGATTTCCTGACGTTGCTTGTTGTGGTAATGGATGTTGCCGCCGATAAAGGTCACCAGCATCACACCCGTCAGCACCAGCGAGGTGATGGCATTGCCCCGCAGCCATGTAGCGGGCACCAGATGCACCAGCCGCCCGATGTCGAGTACGAGGAACGCCATGAGCAGGTAGAACATGATGACCAGCCATGAGTTGCCGATCTCATACATCGCTGTGGCCATGCCCAGCGGCACACTGTCGCTCTTGAACTGCAGCACCATGCAGGCCAGGGCCAGCAGCATGAGCAGGAGAACAATAACCTTGACAGGCGTCGAGAACGGCAGCACACGCCACACGTGCCACGACACGAATCCCTGCATGACCAGCATCACGGTCAGAGCAACTATAAAGAATTTTGCCATAAGCAGTTAATGTCTTTGTTGATTAGAGCTGCAAATATACAAAAAATCTTGAAACCACCGCATTTGTTGTCAAGACCGGCTCACGTTAACAAATTGAGTGCTTAGTAGCACTTGATGCGGTACATGAAGCCCAGCTCCACGCGGTTGGTGTTGTAGCTGTTGAGGTTGCTGAATTTGTTGAAATTGTATCTGTGCCCCAGGTAGGCCAGAAAGATGCGGAAGTCGTGCTTAGGCAGGGGCCAGAACTCCAGGCTGCCCAGGTAACCGATCGACTTGCGGTAGTTGTGCAGCTCCTCGATGCGTGCCACGCTTGTCGTCTCGTAGGTGCCCTTGAGCATCAGGTTCCATTTGGGGGCAAACTGCCAGTTCATCTTGGCCACCAGCGAGTGGCTGTGCACCTTGCCCACGTGGGTCGAGCCTGGAGTGAGCCGGTCGCACAGGTCATGGGTCGCATAGTGCAGGCGGTCCACATCGTCCCATTCGCCATAATAGTCTAGATACAGCTGGTAGTTGGGCAGATTGAGCTGCTGCCCCAGGGTCCACATGCGGGAGTATTTGTGCTTGGCTTGGGTCTGGATGCCCCATGCCCAGCGGGTCTGCAACTGGTCGTGAAAGAGGTTGCCGTTCCAGTTCACGATATAGGTGAGCGGTGCGCGGCTGCGGCTCAGTTTCTCGGGCTTCGTCAGGTCGCTGGTCACCACTTGGGGATTGTCGCCCAGCTCCTCGGTGAACGAGTCATTGTAGCTGTTGGTGACCTGCAGGGCCAACTCTTGGCTGGGGATAGGGTGGTAGCTTACCATCGCTCCGGCCATGAAGATGTCCATCATCTCCACCATGTCGCTGTAGCGGTAGATCTCCATCGGGTTCTGGTCATATTCAAAGCCGCCCCATATCTGGCACAGCTTGCCGGCGGCGATTTCCACCTTGCTGCTCGGGCGGTAGCCCACCATCATGATGTCGGTGGCCTTGGCAAAGCGGTCTAAACCCTTGGCAGTCTGGCTCATGTTGAGCTGATGGCGCAGGCGGTAAAATACCCGTGGCGTGATGTCACCCTTGATGTCGAGGCGCAGGTCACGGCAGATGAAACGGGTGTCCCACTCGCCGTTGTCGGCATCCTCGGCCATCAGGCTTGATGCGAAGTTGATGTGGAAGTTAAAGGCGTCGGTCTTTTTCTCAAGATTGAAAATGCGCTCGGCTAGAGATTCGGTGTCCTGGTCCTCACCGCCCATGCGTGTGTTATGGCCTTGAGCCATAGCTGTCAGTGCCAGCAGGCTGGTGAATAAGGTTAGAAGGAATGCTTTCTTCTTCATTATAGTTTTCGTGATGTGGTGTTTAAAAAATCTGGCTGCAAATTTACACAGAATTCCGAATTCTATGTAAATTTGCGCAATTATTCATTGATTTATCAATACAACAACATGCCTAATAACAGCAGAGAGAAGAAATTGGAGGCCTTTGGGCGACTGATCGATATCCTTGACGAGCTGCGCGTGAAATGCCCCTGGGACCGCAAACAGACCAACGAGAGCCTGCGTCCCAACACCATCGAGGAAACCATGGAGCTCGCCGATGCCATCATGGGCGAGGACGACGATAAGATCCGTAAAGAGCTGGGCGACGTGCTGTTGCACATCGTTTTTTATGCCAAAATCGGTGACGAGAAGGGCAAGTTTGACATCGCCGACGTGTGTGACGCCCTGTGCGAGAAACTCGTTTACCGCCATCCGCACGTCTTCGGCGACGAGAAAGCCGATACCGCTGCCCAGGTGCTCAAGAACTGGGAACTCATCAAGATGAGCGAAAAGGATGGTAATAAGATGGTACTCAGCGGAGTGCCTCGCAGCTTGCCGTCGCTCATCAAGGCCGAGCGCGTGCAGGAAAAAGCCGCCAATGTGGGCTTCGACTGGCAGAAGCGCGAGGACGTGTGGGATAAGGTCAAGGAAGAACTGGGTGAGGTGGAGGCCGAACTGCGCGGCAACGATGCCGCCGACCGTGAAAAGGAATTCGGTGACCTCTTCTTCTCGCTGGTCAATGCAGCGCGACTCTATAACGTGCGTCCCGACAATGCCTTGGAGCGCACCAACCGCAAATTCATCGCCCGCTTTAACTACATTGAGCAAAAGGCCAATGAGCAGGGACGCCATGTCAACGAGCTGACTCTGGCCGAGATGGACGAACTCTGGAACGAGGCTAAAGCGCAACACCTTGGCGAATAGCGACTTAAAGTATTAGTTTAGACACTAGGTCAAAATCCACTAAAAACTAAGGACTAACAGCTAAAGACTAAGAACTCCCAACTATGAAAGTCTGCGTAACAGAGAAACCCAGTGTGGCTCGTGACATTGCCCGGCTGCTTGGTGCCAACGACAGGCACGACGGCTACTTCGAGGGCAATGGCTATCAGGTGACGTGGACTTTCGGACACTTGTGTGAGCTCAAGGCGCCCAACGATTATACCGACCAGTGGAAGTGGTGGAGTCTGGGCCAGTTGCCCATGATACCGCAGCGTTTCGGCATCAAATTGAAGGACGATGAAGGCATCAAGAAGCAATTCAACGTCATTAAGAGCCTGATAGCCAGCGCCGATGAGGTTGTCAACTGCGGTGATGCCGGCCAAGAGGGAGAGCTCATCCAGCGTTGGGTGTATCAGAAGGCCGAGTGCGATAAACCCGTCAAGCGACTGTGGATTTCATCATTGACCGACGAAAGCATCCGCAAGGGATTTCAGGAGCTAAAAGATTCCAAAGACTTTGATAATCTGTACTTTGCGGGTCTGTCGCGAGCTATTGGCGATTGGATTTTGGGCATGAACGCTACGCGCCTATATACGCTGAAGTATTCCCGCTCGCGCGATGTGCTCTCGGTGGGCCGTGTGCAGACGCCCACGCTCGCCATGATTGTCGCCCGCCAGCGCGAGATAGAGAATTTCGTTCCCGAGAACTACTGGGAGCTGAAGACCAAATACCGCGGCGTGACATTCAACAGCACGCGCGGCCGCTTCAAGACCGAGGGCGAAGCAAACGATATCGTCGAGCAAATCAAGCAGTTACCGCTTGAAGTGACGTCGGTCGAGACCAAGAAAGGCCGCGAGGCGCCGCCGCGCCTGTTCGACCTGACGAGCCTGCAGGTGGAGTGCAACAAGAAGTTTGGCATGTCGGCCGACGACGCTCTTAAGACCATCCAGTCCTTGTACGAGAAAAAGGCGACCACCTATCCGCGTGTCGATACCACTTATCTGAGCGACGACATCTATCCTCAGGTGCCCGGCATCATGCAGGCCATGGTGCCCTATGCCAATCTGACTGCTCCCGTGCTGGCGCTCAACAAGTTGCCCAAGAGCAAAAAGGTGTTTGACAACAGCAAGGTGACCGACCACCATGCCATCATTCCCACCAATGTCAACCCGGCAACTGTCGCTATGACGCCCGAGGAGAAACGTGTCTATCACCTGATTGCCATTCGCTTTATCGCTGCCTTTTATCCTGATTGTGAGTTCAATACGACAACCGTGATGGCCCAGGTGGGCGAGTATGGCTTCAAGGCCACGGGCAAGGAGATTCTCAAACCCGGTTGGCGTGACCTTTATAACAAGCCAGGCGACAAGAATGCCGACGAAGAGGGCAAGGAAAAGGCTGATGATGAGGACAATGGCGTGATGCCGCACTTCGAGAAAGGGGAGAGCGGTCCTCACGAGCCATCGGTGCTCAAGCGCACCACCCAGCCGCCCAAACCTTACACCGAGGGTACGCTGCTGCGCGCCATGGAAACGGCGGGCAAGACCGTTGACGACGAGGAGCTGCGTGATGCCATGAAGGAGAACGGCATCGGGCGCCCTTCGACACGCGCAGCCATCATCGAGACGCTGTTCAAGCGCCGTTACATCCGCAAGGAACGCAAGAGCCTGGCACCCACCATGGCGGGTATCCAGCTCATCGACATCATCCATGAACCTTTGCTTAAAAGTGCAGCACTTACAGGGCTGTGGGAGAAAAAGTTGCGCGAAATAGAACGTGGAGAATATGTCCCTGCCCAATTCATCGATGAACTCAAGCAGATGATCGGCGAGATTGTGCTTAATGTGCTGCGTGACAACACCGGAGGCAGCATCGCCGTCGAGCAGGGCAAGCCCGCCAAGCCCAAGTCGCCATCGGGTGGGGAAGAGAAGCCCAAGAAGCCGCGGGCTCCTCGCCTGAAGAGTATTGAGGAAATCCCGTGTCCCGTTTGCGGCAAGGGGCATCTGCTCAAGGGCAATAATGCCTTTGGCTGCAGCGAGTTCAGGAACGGCTGCCACACCGTGCTGCCGTTTACCGAGTATCCCGCCGATTCGACACCGGCCAAGCTGTCCCGCCTGGTCAAGAAGAATTTTAAGGTCAAGTAACACCATCAAAGCTATGTCGTTGAATGATGTGATCCAGTATGTGCTGGCGGGGTTGATAGTGGCAGCCGCCGTGTTTGCCGTGGGGCGCGCAATGTGGCGGGCGGCCCATGACAAAAAGACGGCGCTAACTGCCTGTGCTGCATGCAAGTTGCAGGACGTGTGCCGCAAGCCCGAGAAAAATTCTGTGAAAAAATGTGCCGATAAAGTTGCACAGCTCAAAAAGTAGCAGTAATTTTGCACCGCTAAACGCAAAAGGTCGCTTGGATGAGTGGTTTAGTCACCGGTCTGCAAAACCGGGCACAGCGGTTCGAGTCCGCTAGCGACCTCAACAAGGAATCGCTTACTGAGAATATCGGTTTGCGGTTTTTTTATTGTATAATGCTGTGGGGTTGCAGAATGTGGCACAACCTTTAAAGTGATACTTGACGGTTTGGCGGTAATCCCATTGGATAGAGTAGTGTTAAATTTCTATAAATTGATGTCGGCGCCCTGAAATTGTGGTCGAATTTCTTTGAAAAAAGCCGCTTTTACAGTACTTTTGTGCACTTTAAATTGGGGTCGAAAGGCGACTGGTGGCATCCCACAGGGGCGGCTTTTTAAAAACCGGTGCCGTAAATAACTGGATCCCAATACTATATATAACTATCTCCACTAGCTCATTACTCTGCGGTAGTGAGCCCCTATCTTCGCATATCAAAAAAACTAACATAAATGATAAGTAAATGGAATTACTTACCTCTAACATCCGACGAACGCATTGCCGAGGAGCAGCTGGCGGCCCAGTTCCCCAACTGCCCCGCGATCGCTCGGTTGTTGGTGCTCAGGGGCTTGAAAACCGCGGATGCAGTCCACGACTTTCTCTACCCCTCGCTCCAGCAACTGCACGATCCGTTCTTGATGAAGAACATGGACAAGGCAGTAGCAAGGCTCAATCAGGCGTTAGGGGCAAAAGAGAAGATCATGGTGTACGGGGACTACGACGTGGATGGTACCACAGCAGTAGCGCTCGTCTATAAGTATCTTCAGAACATTTATTCCGATCTGGTGTACTACATCCCGACACGTGATGACGACGGGTATGGTATCTCACTGCAAAGCATCGACTATGCGGAATCCATCGGAGTGAGTCTAATCATTGTGCTCGACTGCGGAATCAAGGCAATCGACGAAATCGCTTATGCCAAGGAGAAGGGCATAGACTTTATTGTCTGTGACCATCATGTTCCGGATGACATTTTGCCTGACGCGGCAGCGATTTTGAATCCCAAGCTCGTTGACGACACCTACCCATACAAGGGGCTGTCGGGTTGCGGTGTGGGGTTCAAGTTCATGCAGGCATTCTCTAAGAGCAACGGTCTGGGATCGATGTACAATCTCGAGGCGATGCTTGACCTGGTGGCCGTGAGCATTGCTGCCGACATTGTGCCGCTCACCGGCGAGAACAGGGTGATGATGTTCTTTGGCCTGCGCCGTTTGAACAACAATCCTAACGTCGGCCTGCGCAGCATCATCCGCACCTGCGGCCTTAACCGCCACGAGCTCACAATCAATGACATCATCTTTAAAATAGGTCCACGCATCAACGCTTCGGGTCGCATGGAGTCAGGGCAGGAGTCTGTGGCCCTGCTCGTGTCGCGCAACATGCAGAGCGCAATGGAGATTTCCAAGCGCATTGACCAGTATAACAATAACCGCAAAGAACTTGACAGTCAGGTAACAGTCGAAGCCAACGAGATCATTGACCGTCATGCTCAAGTGCTCGACGGCAAGAAACCGATTGTCATCTACGACCGCAATTGGCACAAGGGTGTCATCGGCATTGTGGCAGCCCGCTTGGCGGAGTTGTACTTCCGCCCTTCGGTGGTTCTGACGTATTATGCCGACGGTATCGCTACAGGTTCTTCACGTTCGGTGCGAGGATTTGATGTCTATACAGCCATCAAGTCTTGTCGTGACTTGCTGGAAACCTTTGGTGGTCACACAAATGCCGTTGGACTCTCGATCAAGGAGGAGAATATTCCCGAATTCCGTCGCCGTCTCACCGAGTACGTCGAGGAGCACATCGAGGATGGCCAGGTCACACCCGCAATGGACATTGACTGCGAAATCAAGTTCAGCGACATCAACGGCTCATTGTTGCGTTATCTGCGTATGCTCAATCCATATGGCCCGGGCAATAGCAAGCCCGTGTTCATCACCCGCAAGGTCTTTGACGCCGGCACAAGCAAGGTAGTCGGCAAGAAGATGGAGCACATCAAGCTCGACCTCGTCGATGAAGAAGGCAACAAGGTGTTGAATGCCATAGCCTTTGGCATGGCAAGCTATTTTGACGCGCTCAAGGCTGGCAAACCCGTCGACATCTGCTATACGATTGAGGAGACACGCCACCGCATGAGCACATCGGTTCAACTCATGGTGAAGGCAATTAAACTGCACGATGATGCCGAGCCAACCCAAGCCGATTCTTGATGTCCTCAAGCAATACTGGGGGTATGACACCTTCAGGCCGCTACAACAAGAAATCATCGAGTCGGTTCTTGAAGGGCGCGACACGCTAGGTTTGATGCCCACAGGGGGCGGCAAATCCCTTACTTTTCAGGTTCCCACAATGGCCATCGATGGTATGGCCCTTGTTGTCACACCGATCATTTCGCTGATGAAAGATCAGGTGGACCGCCTGCGTGCGCTTAACATCAAAGCGACTTACCTGTATGCGGGTCTGACCCGCGCCGAGGTGAACAGGACCTACGAGAAGTGCCTCTACGGCAACTGCAAGTTCTTGTATGTATCACCAGAACGGCTGCAGTCTCAAGTATTCCTTGAACATTTGCGCCAGATGCCCGTGAAACTCATCGTTGTAGACGAGGCACATTGCATCTCGCAATGGGGATATGATTTCCGACCTTCTTTCCTTCGCATTGTCCAGGTGCGCAAGCTGTTTCCTGAAGTGCCAGTGTTGGCGCTCACGGCCACAGCGACTCCTGTAGTGGTAGAAGATATTCAGCGCTGCCTAGAATTCAAGGCGCCCAATGTCTTCTCGATGAGTTATGCCCGCAGCAACTTGTCCTACGTCGTTCGTCCCACCGAAGAGAAGCTCACCGAACTCGTGCACATCTTGCGTTCAGTGCCGGGAACAGCCATTGTCTATGTGCGTTCACGCAAACGCACCAAGCAGATCAGCGATGAATTGAACCGTGCGGGCATCCATGCCGACTATTACCATGCGGGACTCTATGTCGAGGACAAGCAGGACAAACAGGACAAATGGACCCGCGATGAGTGTCGCGTGATGGTGGCAACTAATGCATTTGGTATGGGAATCGACAAGCCCGATGTGCGGCTTGTTGTACATATCGACGTTCCCAACTCCCTCGAAGAATATTATCAGGAAGCGGGTAGGGCTGGACGCGACGGCAAACGCTCCTATGCTGTGATGCTTGTAAAGCACACCGACCAACGCACGCTGCGCCGTCACGTCACTGAGGCTTTTCCCGAAAAAGATTACATCCGTCGTGTCTATGAACTCGTCGGCAATTTCCTGGGCGTGAGCATTGGCGAGGGCTTTCAACAGATGTTTGATTTCAACTTCAACCTGTTCTGCCGCACCTATGATTTGCCGATTCTGCCAACTCATAACGCATTGAAGATTCTCACCCAATCGGGCTATATTGAGTTTGTTGAAGAAATAGAGACTCAGTCACGTGTGATGATTCATGCCCGCAAGGATGAGTTGTATGACTTAGAAACGGTGACACCGGGTGCCGACCAGGTGCTGCAGGCCATACTTCGCCTTTACACGGGCCTTTTCGCAGACTATGTCTTTATCAATGAGGATGTCATTGCTTTACGCACGGGTCTAGACCAAGAGACCATCTACAAATCACTGCTCGAGCTCACGCGCATGCACATCCTGCACTATGTGCCCCGCAAGCGTACACCTTATATTATTTATACCACTTCCCGTGAGGAGCCCAAACATGTGCTCATTCCTAGAGTCATCTATGAGGATTTGCGTCAGCGCATGACCGACCGCATCGAGGCGGTTATCAACTATGCTTATGGTGACACGGGGTGCCGCGAGCGTATGCTCTTGGGATACTTTGGCGAGAGATCCAGCCAGGAGTGCGGTCATTGTGACTTGTGCATTGAACGGCGCAAACGTGGAGATCATCAACCCGAAGATGTGCAGCAGGGCATTCTTTACATGGCTGGCTTGCGGCCCCGTCGGCTCGAGGAATTCCTCAATACCTTGTCTTTTCCGCGCGACGAGGTTTTATCAATGCTCTCGTTCCTCGTTGATGAGGGCTTTATCAAGCATCAAGACGATGACACCTACACTGCTGTGAAGTGAGTTCTGAGATGATAATAAAAAGAGTGCGGTACCGATTCTTCGGCATCGCACTCTTTGTTTCAATCTCCTGATGGAGAATCAATGTGCCTTACTCAACAACCTTAACAGCGCTGGTCGTGCCGTCGGTGTAGGTGGTAACAACGATGGTAACACCGTTGATGTCCTTCATCTCCTGACCCAGGGTGTTGAAGTAACGTCTGTTGGCAACAACCTTGTTGCCGTCGATGAGCTCATTCACACCACCGTTATCCTTAGTGACAACTATGGTCTTAGCCTCCAGATTAACAGTCACATCATAGTCACCAGCGGGAATCTTGAAGCTGTTGGTGGAGCCAAAGTTGCCCATGCCGATCTCGATGCCGAGCATATCGTCGGTCAAGGGGAAACCGTCCTCGGTAGCACCGATGCGATAAGCGCCGATGCTTGACCAGTCTTCACTGCTCTCAGCCAACTTGGTGGTAAATGAGAAGAAGCTGTAGCCATTGCCATCAACCTCATCGATATTCTCACCAGTGGTAGTGATCTTAGCGGTGAAAATGTTTCCATCCTCGGTCTCCATCATGACACCATTGCTGGGATCCCAACCATTGCCATTCACCTCACCCAGGATGTAAAGTTCACCAGTGAGCACATCAATGCTGCCAGACTTCACTGTGCTGACACCAACTTCCTTGGTCTCAGGATCGAAAGTAAAGGTCACGTCATACAGGCCAGGTTCCTCAACAGTGTGAACATAATTATCAGAAGGCCAAGCAAAACCCCAATCGTGGTTACCTACCACCTTGAACTGCAACTCGTCGCCTGACAGCTGACAACCGTACTTGGTGAGCTTGTAGGTTCCATCATCTTGCAACAGCATGTCATTGTCAGTGTTGCTGGGATCCCATTCCGAGCCAAATACAGATGCAGGAGTACCTGCTACAGTATAAGCGTCAATAACGATAGGTGCTACATAACCCTCAACCTTGAATTTGGAGATGAACGGGTTATAGGTGATGACATACTCACTGCCGGTACCTGTGAATTTGTATGAGCCACTACCGTTGCCTTGAGCCTTTTGGGTGGTGATCCAAGTGCCAACAGTCACTTCCTCGTTAGCGCCGAGCGGGCCAATGCGGTACTCGTTGTTGAACGTGGTCCAGTCGCCAGGGGAAGCCAGATTGTCAGCCAGCACAAAGTAGATGGTGCCGTTAACGGTGCCAGTAACACTGTAAGTGCCATCGGCGTTAGCGGTCATCTCAAGTCCATTGCTGGGATCCCATCCGTTACCGAATGGAGCTTCACCAACCAGATAATATGATGCCTGTGATGAGAAGGCAAGCATCATTACCATTGTGAAAAGTGTAAAGACTTTCTTCATAGACTAATAGAAATTTTTTAATGTTAAACAATATTTATTAAATACAAACACTATCGATAAGTAATTGACGCACACAAATTGACTTCTCTGTTCGAAGTGATTGAACAAGAAATCATTTTAACCAACAAAAGTAACAAGTAAATTTTTAACTCACAAGAGAACAGGCAAAAAAAATGAAAAAATGTTATCGTTTTCATGAAGTTTTTTACATGAATCAAGTGATTGTATGTCGGCTCATTCCTGAACAAGGGCACTACTTGCATTGATTTTGGAAGAATTATTCATCAAAAATGTTTTGGTCGAGAAATAAGTTGTAATTTTGCAGCCGTTTTTAAGGACAAACAACACTGTTTTATTTTATAGGCTAAAATGGCAGAAAAATCTGAAAAAGCAAAAGTCCAGTTCCGTCAGAGCATTGTCGTACGCTTCTCAGGCGACAGCGGCGATGGCATGCAGTTGGCTGGCAACATTTTCTCTAACGTGAGTGCGGGACTAGGTGACCGCATCTCCACTTTCCCTGATTATCCCGCCGAGGTGCGTGCTCCGCAAGGCTCTTTGGGCGGTGTGTCTGGTTTCCAAGTTCACATCGGTCACGGCGTGCACACCCCTGGTGATGAGTGTGATGTGCTGGTGGCAATGAATCCCGCCGCTCTCAAGCAAAACGCTCAGTTCCTGCGCAAGGGTGGTGCCGCTATCGTTGACATCGACACCTTTACCCAAGCCGGTCTTGACAAGGCGCTCTACACGACCAATGACCCCTATGAGGAGTTGAACCTTAAGGCCCAGGTAATTGAGGCTCCCATCACAACCATGGTCAAAGAGGCTCTCAAGGATACGGGCATGGACCTGAAGGCACAGCTCAAGTGCCGCAACATGTTCGCCTTGGGTCTGGTGTGCTGGCTGTTCAACCGTCCTATGGAGGCTCCGTTGAAGTTCCTCAAGGCCAAGTTCGCCGAGAAACCTGAAGTTTATGCCGCCAACGAACTGGTCATCAAGGGTGGTTACAATTACGGACACAATATCCATGCTACGGTTTCGACCTACCGCATCCAGAGCGATGAGGTGCGTCCGGGCACCTATACCGACGTGAGCGGTAACAAGGCGACCGCTTGGGGCTTGATCAAGGCATCCGAGATGAGCGGGCGTCCGTTGTTCCTGGGTTCTTATCCCATTACTCCCGCCACCGACATCCTGCATGAACTGGCCAAGCGCCGTGACCTTGGTGTCAAGGCCATTCAGATGGAAGACGAGATTGGCGGAATCTGCTCTGCCATCGGTGCTGCTTTTGCCGGTCACTTGGCAGTGACCACGACTTCAGGTCCCGGTCTAGCGCTCAAGAGCGAGGCTTTGGGACTTGCCGTCATGGCCGAGTTGCCCCTCGTCCTGGTTGACGTGCAGCGTGGTGGCCCCTCAACAGGCCTGCCCACCAAGACCGAGCAGACTGACCTGCAGCAGGCGCTGTACGGCCGCAGTGGTGAGAGCCCCCTGGTTGTACTTGCAGCCGCTTCACCCACCGATTGCTTCAAAATGGCTTTCCAGGCAGCCCGACTTGCTATTGAGCACATGACTCCTGTCATCTTGCTCACCGATGCCTTCATTGCCAACGGTTCGTCGGCATGGCGCATCCCCGAAGAGGGTGAATATCCAGCCATCAAGCCCAACTATGTTCCCGAAGCGTTAAAACCCACATGGACCCCGTTCATGCGCAATGCCCTGGGCATCCGCTATTGGGCTATTCCTGGCACTCCCGGTCTCGAGCATGTTGTTGGCGGTCTGGAGAAGGACTATAACCTGGGTGTGCTCAGCAATGATCCCATCAACCATGCCCACATGGTTGAAACACGCCGCATGAAGATTGCGAATGTGGCCAACGACATTCCCGAGCTCAAGCTTAAGGGTGATTCGGGTGCCGACACCATCATCCTGGGATGGGGCAGTACCTACGGACACATTTTGGATGCAGTTAATCGCTTGAACGAAGAGGGTGTCCGCATTGCGATGACCCACATCCGCTACATCAACCCGCTGCCCAAGAACACCGCCGAGCTGCTAAGCCGCTTCAAGACTGTTATTGTCGCCGAGTTGAACACCGGGCAACTGGCTAGTTACCTGCAAAGCAAGATTCCTAACCTGAACATCTGCCACATCAACAAGGTGCAAGGCCAACCGTTCCTGGTTCAGGAGATTGTCGACGGAGTTAAAAACATCATGATGGAGGAGGAATTGTAATGGAACAGAACAATAATCAACAACCCATGGCTCACAAGCCTCTCGATTACAAGAACAATCAGCCCGTGCGTTGGTGTCCCGGTTGCGGTGACCACGCTGTGCTCAATGTCCTGCTCAAGGCAATGGCTCAACTGAATATCCCGCCCGAGAAAACCGCAGTGATTTCGGGTATCGGTTGCAGTTCACGTCTGCCTTACTATACCAAGACTTATGCATTCCACACCATTCATGGTCGTGGCGGTGCTGTCGCAACTGGTTTCAAGACCGCCAATCCTGACATGACCGTCTGGCAAGTGTCCGGTGATGGTGACTGTCTGGCTATCGGCGGCAACCACTTCATCCATGAGGTGCGTCGCAATGTGGACCTGAACCTCTTGCTGTTGAACAATCGCATCTATGGCCTTACTAAGGGTCAGTTCTCACCCACGAGCGCTCGCGGTTTCAAGTCCAAGTCTTCCCCTTATGGCACGACCGAGGACCCGTTCATTCCCGCTGAACTGACTTTCGGCGCACGTGGCACCTTCTTTGCACGCAGCCTTGACGTGGCACTTGACATCAGTCAAGAAGTGATGATGGCGGCAGCACAGCACAAAGGGTGTTCAGTGGTTGAGATTCTGCAAAACTGCATGATTTTCAACAACGGTATCCACAACTACATCACCGACCGCGAGAACCGGCCCGACCGCACCATCCACCTTGTGCATGGCGAGAAGATGATTTTCGGCAAGGACAACAACCGTGGTCTTGTTCAGGATGGTTTTGGTCTCAAGGCAGTGACCATCGGCGAGGACGGCTATACTATTGACGACGTGCTTGTGCATGACGCTCATTGCGAGAGCTTCTTCCTGCACCAGATGCTGGCAATGATGGATGGCACCGATTTGCCCGTGGCACTTGGTGTGATTCGCGCCGTGGAGGCTCCCACCTACGAGACTGCTGTTGCTGAACAGGTCGAGGAAGCCAAGGCAAAGCATGGTTTCACCTGTCTTGATGATGTCATCCATGCTGGTGACACTTGGCAAGTGGAGTAGGGGGTACATTCCCAATAATATGAACAAGTCAGACGGTCCTTTGGGGTCGTCTGATTTGTTTTATTCTACAGGGACACGTACGAAAAAGTGGAGACACAAGATGTAGCGTCTCCACTCTTAATTCAATTTGCTAAAGCCCGAAAAGCCTTACTTCACAACCTTAACAGCGCTGCTGGTGCCGTCGGTGTAAGTGGTCACAACGATAGTCAGACCCTCGGCCTGCTGCATCTCCTGACCAGCCATGTTGAAGTAGCGAACGCCGGCAACAGCCTTCTGGCCGTTCAGTTCGTTAACTGCGGTGGGATCGGGTGCATCTTCATAGTTGTAGCCAATTTTGGTTACAGGGAGTTCGACGTTGGTGCCACAGCCCAGCGTAGCAGTTGCATTGGGGAAGTCATTACCAACAGCATAGTCAACGAAACTGGTCCAGTTACTGGTGTAGGTCATTGCCTGGCTGCGAATTCCTGAAGTATAGAAGGGCGCATAGTCACTACCCATGGTGCAATTATCGTCATCCTGTGCATCAAAGACCATAGTCACGAGCAGACTCTTGTTGGGATTAAAGTCGAACGGCTCAAAGTCAAGATTGAGAGATACATTATCGCCATAATAATTCAATAAGTCATAGCTGATTGTCATATCCTTGACAGGTTCGCCAAATTCGAAGAATTGCTTTACTCCTTGATCATTAACAGCAAACTCTGTGGCTTCGACCTCCTGAAGATAAATCTTCACATCACGTACTATCTCCTCAAATGACTCACTGTAGAACCAGAAATTCAGTAATTTGATCTTTATGTTCTGCTTGCCATTCATGTCTGCAAACATGTCGGGCGTATAAAGCATCTGGACTCCAGTGTGAGCCAAATAGAAGTTGGTCGGAGCCATGTCAAAGTAAGAGCCATTGTAGGTCGAGGCAGTATTTATGTCGCCTACCTCAACTGTAGCATAGTTCTGGGCCTGTGCGGCCATCGATAATGCAGCGATTGCTGCGAGAATTACGTAAATTTTCTTCATAGACTAATTAATTAAAACGTTAAACAAAAAAGTAACTCATGAGCGCAAAGTTATTAAAAAAATGGCATAAAACAAAACAAATCCATGATAATTCGAGCAATATTTCAATAATTGCTTGATTTGAATAAGATTTGTTTGATTTCTCGAACACAGGTTTAATCAATGTATTCCTTGGTGGAATGCAGCAAAAAAACGACCCTTCGGGTCGTTTTTTATTATGAATCATTGCTTAAACTGATTCTCGACAAATTTGTGTGATCACCAACATTATTGCGGTGAATGAGTGGAATTCAAAATAATGATGTGATAGTGCCCATGATGCAACCCAGCAAAGCACCGAGCCACACGATAGCGCGGAGCTCTTTTTTCATTACATCAAGGATGATGGCTTCGGCCTCGTTCATGTCCATTTCATTAATTCGCTGCTCAATGATGCCGCTGATGTCTATATCTTGCAGAATACGTGGCAGATGCTCGGTAATGATGACACGATAGGCACTCAAAATGCCGCTCTTGATTTGAGTCACCTGTTCATCATGGCCGGTCATGAGGCTCTGCATAGTCATCCCCATCAGTTGATCCGACTCATCATTGACAAGGCCCTTAACCATCTGCTGAGAATTGTTTTGAAGAATCTCTTGGATGTGTTTGGCCAGCACTCGCTCAACGAGCTGGGCAATTGGTTGCAGGAGCATTTCAGCCCCAAGACGTCCAGCAAGACTGTTACGGGTCTTTTCCATAACGTGTTTTGTGGCCAAGTGGGCAATGTTTTCGCCCAAACTACTGTCCTGCAACTTGGCAGTAAACATTTTGACAACCCCGTCAGACACGTTCTCACGCATGGCGGTGATATCATCTTGTGACAAATAATGGCGAGCAAATTCTTCGATAGTCTCTTCATTATGGCTCTGCGTGCTGACGAATTCATCAATAGCATCGCTGATTTTTGAAAGCATCTCGTCACTGAGGAGGCTTTTTTCCAGCACCTCTCGGTTCATCAGATTCTCGCTCACTGCTTTGCCGATGGCACCTGCAATGCGCACTTTCTCCTTGGGGATAATTCCAGGTGTGAAAGGCACGCGCATGCCCATGACATACTTGGCCTGATGGGGGCGGAATAACATCCTTATGGCAATGTCATTAGTAATATAGCCAATTACAGCACCAACAGCAGGCCCTATTAAATAATGAAACATATTGATATAGCTTTTAACAAAGACCTATACACCTTATACCATAAACCAAAACCCTACCTGAGGTCAACGACCTCGGTTCCGGCTGGTACTTGCGATTTGTTAAAGGTGAACGTGCTTGCAGGGAGCGACTTGTGTTTGTAATCAGTGATTCTGATTATGTAAACCGACTTGTCGTTCATCTCAAACCGTGCCGTGCGCAACAGCGATGTTGTCTCGTCAAAGTAAAGCCACAACGTCTTGATGTTATCTTTCTTCTTGGGTGTGAGCCTGATGACATAGGTCTTAGGCGTCTTGGCCTTGGCTTTCTTCAAGTTAAAATCGGCCTTAAAGTGGTTGGCGGCAGCAATAGGGTTGGTCATCTGCAGCTCATCGGCGGTAGGCGAGGTGATGTTGACCTCACCGGTTACAGGTGACCAAGACCATTGGGTCTTACCGTCATACCAGCACTTGGCTTCAGGAGAGATGATGCGGAATTTTGTGCCCTGCATGGCAATGGTGCCTTTGCTCGTGCCCTCCGATGACGTGATGCTGTAATTGGCGGTCACGCCACCTCTCGTATTGATGGCTGCCACACAACGGTCGAGCATGGCAGTCGGAGTCTGGGCCACAGCAACAATGGTTACCAGAGCCATGAGAATAGCGATATGGATTCGTTTCATTTTCATTTTAGTCTCATTATTCGTTTTATAGACACACTCTCTTGTATCTCTTGATTTTTTAGTGAATCTAGTATATCTACTCCATCTAGATAGCAAAAAGAGTGCCAACCGGCTGGGGTGGGCACTCTTGTAGGAATAAATCAAGTGAAAAGTTGATCAATGTCCATGGGGCTGACGAGCACCTGACGGGGCTTGCTGCCTTGCGCGGGACCGACGATGCCAGCATGTTCCATCTGGTCCATCAGGCGCCCGGCGCGGTTGTAACCGATTTCGTAACGGCGTTGCAGCGATGATGTGCTGGCGGTATTGCCCATGACAACAAAGCGAACGGCTTCTTCAAACAACGGATCACGATCCTTGACATTGCCCACATTGGCGTCACCACCGCCACCCTCGTCCTTACCGACGTATTCGGGCAACAGATAAGGCTCCTCATGATTGATATCACGGTCATTATCCTCTTGCTCCTTGATGAAGTCACAGATTCGGACGATATCCGGTGTGTCAACAAAGGGGCACTGCAGTCGAGTCAGTTCTCCATCAATCTGGAACAGCATGTCACCGCGTCCGATAAGCTGCTGCGCACCCGGACGGTCAATGATGATTTGACTATCGACACGCTGGGCGACAGCAAACGCCACACGTCCGGGGAAGTTACCCTTGATCAGACCAGTGATGACCTTGGATGATGGGCGCTGTGTGGCTATAATCATGTGGATGCCCACGGCACGCGCCTTCTGAGCAATGCGCACAAGCGGTGTCTCCACTTCCTTGCCGGCAGTCATGATCATGTCACTGAACTCGTCAATGACGCCTACAATATATGGCATGTACTGATATTTCTTTTCGCCATGCTCATCACGCTCTTCGCGAAGCTCGCGCCGCCACTTTTCGTTATAATCGCTCACATTGCGCACCCTCACTTCCTCAAACACCCTGTAACGGTCTTCCATTTCCTGCACCAGACAATTCAATGTCTTTATGACACGGTCGGTGTCGGTGATAATGGCTTTATCTTCACCAGGAGCCTTGGCAAAGTAATATTTTTCCAGATCAGCATACACGCTGAACTCAACACGCTTGGGATCGACCAGGACAAATTTCAGTTCCGACGGGCCCTTCTTGTAGAGCAGTGATGTGATAATGGCATTCAGACCGACAGATTTACCTTTACCGGTTGCACCGGCCACAAGCAAGTGCGGCATCTTGGTCAAGTCGGCAATAAACACCTCGTTGCTCACCGTGCAACCCAGGCACATGGGCAACTTGGCACGACTCTCTTGGAACGCCTTGGAACCAAGCACCTCGCGCATGGGAACGACTTGTGGATCGCGGTTGGGTACCTCGATGCCAATGGTACCTTTACCGGGCATTGGGGCAATAATGCGGATACCCAAAGCGGCCAGACTCAGGGCGATATCATCTTCCAGACCACGAATCTTGTTGACGCGCACACCGTCTTGAGGTACAATCTCAAACAATGTTACCGTGGGACCCACATGAACCATGATTTCCTTGATTTCGATACCATACTTGCTAAGTGTGTCACGAATGCGCAGTTTGTTCTCGTCTTGTTCCTGCTTGTCAACGCTGTTGGGATTCATGCGGATATCCTGCAGCAAATCTAGGGTAGGGAACTGGTAATGACGGTACTCACCTGTGGGGTCATGGGGATTGCTCACATTGGTGTTGCTGATTGCGATGGGCTTTAACCGTGCAGCCTCACCGTCTGAAGCCATATTCTCATCGGAGGACAGACTGGTGCGTGACCTGCGTGATCGTCTGCCCACGGATCTGCTGTCCTTGGCTGCTTCTGCATCAGTGTCTTTGACATCAATGCGTTGCTCGCCACCCAGGAATGTGGATTCACCAGGCAAACTGACCACTTTCTCGGATTCGGCCTTGCTGCGACTGCGTTTCTTCTCAATCTCTTGCTGCAATTGCTTGTAAAGCTCTGCAAAAGTCTGGTAGGTGAGAAATGTCCACAACATGAAAATAATCAGATTGACGGCAATCATACCATAGATACCGAAAAGGCCGATGAGCCACTTGTTGGCATAAAACCCGAAATAACCGCCTAACGGGAAAAAGGTGATAGGCTTCATGAAAAAGGTGGCGGCTCCCACTATCATCGACAATGTGAAGATGCTGAACAAGCACACAAATGTATATTGGAAGAAATGCGCTTTCTTCTCTTTACGCACCAGTCTCATGCCAAGTGTCAAGAACCACACGACAATGATGAAGGCTGCAACTCCCACACCGCTGGCGATGAGGAAGTCACTCAACGATGCACCGGCAGCAGCACCCGCGTTGCGAATCTGGTCGGGCACCTGAGCATTCTCGATCATCGAGTAGTTTGTGATGCGGTCTTGGTCACTCATCCCAGCCGACAGGAAGTAGGACAAGAACGAAATCAGCAGGTATATGCCTGTCAACAGCAGAATGATGCCGGTGGCAAAACGTAGTCGTCCGTTTTGGAAAAACGATTTGAAGCGCTGCCATTTGGTCAACTTGTCTTTCTCGATGGCTTGCTGCTCCTCCTGTAATTGGCGATAGTCGTTCGTTTCCTTGACTCCGCTAATGTCGGGATTATAAATACCCTGATTATCACTGGTTTTCTTGCTCTTGATGCCTCTATTTTTGCTCATGATTTGCTATCGAAATTATTTGGGGTTGTAAAATTACAAAATAAAATTGATTTACAAACGCAAACCAAACTTTTTTTTCAAAAAAAATCCAAGAACGGGAAAAACAACTCTTAAAATCGGATTAACGCTTGAGATTTCGTGCTATTAACGGCGTGCTGTTTTTTGCATTATCAAATGATGCAGCCAACCGACGATAACCACTGCGACAAGATAAATGGCAACCATTTCATACAAAGCCACTACCTGATTGGCTGAGAAAGTGAAGCGGGGCATGACGTTGTAGCAAATCATTCTGATAAAGGGATGAACAACAAACAAACTGGCTGAAATTGTGCCTAACCATGTCATTGGCCGCCATGTGAGCAAGCCTGTCAGACTGACGATAAACAGGACGGTAAACACTTCGGTAAGGGGGGTGAGGGGCTTGATCGTCATGCATGCGCCCAGAATCACCAAAGACAGCGGACACAGCAAAGCACATGTCCTGCCCGAAAGCGCCAATCTGTTGCGCGCTGCAAGCATACCCATGACGAAGGGCGCAATCCAGCCAATACAGTTTTGTCTTACCCACCACATCGTGTCGTCACTGGCCATGTAAAGGACAAGATAGTTTAATGCCACTCCTGCGATGGCAATAATCCATAACCAGCGGTCATTCAACTTTCTGATAACCAAAAAGAAGAGATAAAACTGCATGATAGCCCCGAAGAACCAGTACACGCCAGGTTCAGTGTGAAAACTGTTGTTGCCGTAATCTAAAAAGTTGATGGTGAATGTCAGTTGTGCCACCACTGACTGCCAGTTGTGTTCGTGACCGAATCCGTAATGATAAATGAAGAAATACAACAAATAGACCGGAACAAGCAACCACAGCAATTTAATAACATGCGACTTGATGTAAGATACTGTATTGATTTGCCGGTCGCCATATTTGCTGGTCAAGCCATAACCGCTTAAAAACAGGAACAAGGCAACGCCTATCCAGCCCACAAAGGCAAACAGTTGCCACACAGCTGCCGGAGTGAACCCGATGCTGAGGAATGCGTCGGTATTATCTTGGGAATAAACCATCTCATTACAGTAAAACCGCATGAGGTGATCCACAAAATTATGAATGACAATGAGCATGATAGCCCATCCCTTAATATTTTGGCATTGAGTCCTTGACAGTGACATGAACGGGAATCTTTTTATCTCATCAATCCTTTTTCCAGAAGGAACGTGTGAAGATGACGAGAACGGTAAAGAGCTCGAGACGTCCCACCATCATCTCAAAAGCGAGTACCCATTTGGCTCCAGGATGCAGTGAAACCCATGATCCGTTAGCGCCAGTCACACCGTGGCCGATGCCAACGTTGCTAATGGCAGACATCGATGTGTACATGGCATCAAACACGGGTATGCCATAGAACGTGAGATACAACGCTACAATCATGATGATGCCGATATAGACAGCGAAAAACGTGTTTACCTTGCTCACGACGTGATTAGGAACGGGCTTGCCGTCGATGTGAACTGAACGAACAGAGTTGGTGTGCAGCACACGATAGAACTCGTTGGCTGTATGCTTCAGTAAAACGATGAGGCGGTCCATTTTCGCACCGCCAGATGTCGAACCCGCCATACCGCCAAAAAACATCATCACCATCAGGATTACAGTGACAAATTCACCACTGTTCTCGTAGTCAAAAGTCGAGAAACCGGTTGATGTGATCGCCGACAGTGTGTCAAATGCACCATATATCAAGCGGTCACCATGATTGTCAAGGAAACCCATATAGACCATATAGGCAAAGATGGCCACGGTAGTGATCAACGTTGTCATGCAATACCACCGCAAGGTGTTGTTGCTCCTGATGCGCTTGAAGTTGCCGCGCATGGTTGCCGCGATGATCGAGAAGCTGATGCCACCAATAAACATGAAGATAATGACGACGATGAACACATAGCTTGATTGCCAATAATCGAGGCCGATGTTCTTGGTGGAATAACCACCTGTTGATGTCGTTGTCATCGCATGGCACACGGCATCGAACCAATCCATTGGACCAAAGTACAACAATAGGGTAAGTAGGGCTGTGAGAGCGATGTAGATGAGCCACAGGTCTTTGGCGGTCTGGCTCACACGTGGGCGCAGGCGCTCATGCGTGATGCCGGTGACCTCTGCATTAAACAGGGCAATGCCACCTTTCTGGTTCAGCATCGGGATAACGGCTAGCGTGAAAAGAATGATTCCCATGCCACCAATCCATTGTGTCATGGCACGCCAAAATAGCACGCCACGGGGAATCTCCTCAACATAGCGAATGACACTGGACCCGGTTGTAGTGAATCCTGCCATGGTCTCGAAGAAGGCATCGGTCACGTTGCCAAGCGTGTCTGAGAAAAGATAGGGTAGCATGCCGAATACCGAGAAGAATACCCAGATGATGGCCGTGAGCATGAGACCTTCGCGCTTGTGCATCGATGTGGATCGCGGCTTGATGCCAAAGGCCATGCAGGCTCCAGCAGCAGCAGTGATCAACGTGCTGTAGATGAATGCGCGCAACGACGTGGGCTCATCAAAGTATAAAGACACGCCGAGTGGTAGCAGCATGAAGGCAGCTTCGATGAGCAGCAGCCAACCCTGCATCCTCATCACGATGGCAAAATTGATATGTTGATTGGTACGCTTGGCCATCACGAAAAGTATTTGTCTAGTTTATGGATGGCTCCTTGCAGGCAGAATACCACCACGTGGTCACCAGACTGAATGACCGTATTGCCATCAACCAGTTGGCCCTTGCCATCACGAACAAGACCGGCAATTGTAAAATCACGACTCAGTTTCAGGTCTTTGACTGGTGAACGGGTAACACGGTCACCCTCCTCGACGATGACCTCGGCAACTTCAGCATCAGCGAGCGCAAGGCAGCGTGCATTGTCCTCATCAGCATCAATCAGAATCTGATAAATTCGGCTGGATGCTAACAGCTTCTTGTTGACGATAGTGCCGATGTTAAGGGCTTCGGCTTCATTGATGTATTGGATGTCTTCGACTTGAGCAATGGTTTTTGGCACGCCATTGGTCTTGGCAATCATGCACGCCATCATGTTTACAGCGCTGTTGTCTCCCAGGGATATGAAGGCGTCATAGTTGCTCACACTTTCTTCCTCGTCCAGCTCAGTGTCGCGGAAATCACCCTGTACCAGTTTGCAGTTGGGATAACGTTGTGAGAGTTCATCGCAGCGTTGCATGTCAGCTTCAATAATCTTGATGTCAACGCTCTTACCCAATCGCTTGATGAGTTGTTCGGCAATGTCGTTTCCTCCGATGATGAGCACATTATCGACGGGGTTCTGCACCTTACCGCACGCTTCACGCACTTCGTCGATGTGATCGCGGGTAGTGGCAATATAGACGATGTCATTCTCCAGCACGCGGTCGTCACCTCGCGGGATGATGATTTCGCGGTTGCGTTTGATGGCCGACACATGAAGGAAGTGACTGATGTTGGAAACATCCTTGAGCATCTGATTAACGATACGTGCATTAGAACGGATTTTAACACCCACGACTATAAGTTCGCCGTCGAACAACTCAAACCAGTTGCGTGCCCAGGTGCGTTTCAACGCACTGCTGATTTCCTTGGCAGCAAGCATCTCAGGATAAATGAGGTGGTCGATGCCCAAATTGTTGATGTGCTCACGCCATTTGGGGTTAAAGAATTCGTCATTATCAAGTCGGGCGACAGTTTTCTTTGCACCTAATCGTTTGGCCATTGAACAAGCCAGAATGTTACGGGCTTCACTCTTGGTCACGGCGATGAACAGGTCGCACGAACCTGTCTTGATGGCATTCAGGTCATTGAACGAGATCGCGCTGCCTTGATGTGTGAGCAGATTATAGTTCTCGAGGGGTTCGAGCTTCTTGTTCTCAACGTCCATGACGATGATGTCCTGCTCCTCGTTGCTGAGCATTTTGGCCAAATGTGTCCCGACTTCTCCAGCGCCGGCAATTACTATTCTCATCGTTGTCAGTCTGTTAGTTGTTGTCTTGTTGTTTTCCTGTCATCATGTCCAAGATGACTTTCTCGAGTGATTGGCTGTCCATGCCACAGCGTTCATAGAGTTGAGCAACGGTACCCTGATGCACAAACTCGTCTTGAACACCCAGCATCCTCAATCGGTTGGTCTTGTCATGACGTGTCATCCACTCGGCTACCGCCGAGCCCATGCCACCCACTACAGTACCGTCCTCGATAGTGATGAGGGTGTGGTAACGGTTGGTGGCTTCTTCAAGGATTTCTTCGTCGATAGGTTTGGCAAAAATCATGTCATAATGTCCCACCTTGATGCCACGTTCGGCCAGACGGTTCACAACGTCGATGACCTCGTTACCGATGTGACCGATACTCAACACGGCCACGTTCTCTCCCTGACTCAAGCAACGACCTCGTCCGATGGGCAATGCCTGCATCTCGTTGTGCCAATCGGCAAGAACGCCTTTTCCGCGAGGATAGCGGATGGCGAACGGCCCCATACCGTCCTGTTGGGCGGTGAACATGAGGTTGCGCAGGTCGTGCTCGTTGATGGGGGAGGAAACTATAATGCCAGGGATGCAGCGCAGATACGCCAAATCAAACAAGCCATGGTGAGTCACACCGTCCTCGCCAACAATGCCGCCACGGTCGATGCAGAAGGTGACAGGAAGACCTTGAATGGCCACATCATGAATGATGGAGTCATAACTGCGTTGCAGAAATGTGCTGTAGATGGCACAGAAGGGATGCATGCCATCCTTGGCAAGGCCTCCAGCAAAGGTCACTGCATGACCCTCGCTGATGCCCACATCAAAAGCACGAGTGGGCATGGCTTCCAGCATCATCGACATTGATGTGCCACTGGGCATTGCTGCGGTGATGCCAACAATCTTTTCATTCTTCTCAGCAAGTTCAACAAGAGTCTTGCCGAAAACGTCCTGATACTTGATAGGACCGCCCTTGCCGCTCTTGGCCCGTTCTCCGGTCTCCTCGTCAAATTTGCCGGGCGCATGCCATGTTGCGGGATCGGCTTCGGCAGGAGCAAAGCCTTTTCCCTTGATGGTACGCACATGGACCAGTTTGGGACCCGTCATATCCTTGATTTCGCTGAACACCTTGACCAATCGTTTCACGTCGTGGCCATCATAGAGGCCGAAGTAACGGATGTTCAAACCTTCAAAGATGTTCTGCTGTCCCGAGAAAAGGGATTTCAACGCATTGCTGAAGCGCATGATCAGGCCCTTGCGGTTGTCATTGATGACGTTGTGACGGCGCAAGAACTGATAAGTCTTGTAGCGGAGTTTATTGTAGCGGTGTGACGTGTGCAGGTCACTCATGTAGGAACTCAACGCACCCACGTTGGCATCAATGGCCATGTCGTTGTCGTTGAGCACAATGATCAGGTTATTGGGATTGGTGGTCGCATTGTTGATGCCTTCAAATGCCATGCCTCCACTGATGCTGGCGTCACCGATGACTGCAACCACTTTGCGGTCAGGATTGTGCTGCAGTTCAGCGGCAATGGCCATTCCCAATGCTGCCGAGATGGAGTTAGATGCATGTCCGGCAGTGAACGTGTCATATTCGCTTTCGGCGGGATTCGGGAATCCGCTCAAGCCGTCCAGCTTGCGGTTGTCGTCAAACTGGTCGCGGCGCCCTGTCAGTATCTTGTGGGCATAGGCTTGGTGGCCAACGTCCCACACCAGGCGGTCGTCGGGTGTGTTAAACACATAATGCAACGCCACTACAATCTCAACAGCACCCATGCTTGAGGCAAAGTGCCCGGGATTGCTCGACAACTCGTGAATCATATATTGCCGCAGTTCATGGCACACCTGCGGCAACTGATCAATGCTAAGTTTTCGCAGATCGGCAGGACTGTCTATCTGTGACAGTAATGGGCAGTTTTCCTTTATATATGGTTTTGTGGTCATGTCTTATTTGTCTGATTTCCTCCTTACATATTTTTTATAGAGAGGTACAAAAACGATAATCCCCGAGGCAACAATGGTGAAAATCACCATGAAGTCAATCCTCGCTGCTCTGGTAAGCAACAACCAGCAAAGTCCCACCCACAAGAGCAGAATGCAGATGAAGCGGATCATGTTTCCAGTAGTCATAACATTATCGTCTTTACAGTTGTTTATAACCCACAAAGATACTGTTATTTTCGCAAATAATAACCAATATTCTTTTTTTTTGCTTTTTTTGAAAAAAATATTGGTACCTGAGCGCATTCAAACCTCCAAGCATGCCAAGGATTTCAAGAGTTCTTCATGTGTTATAATACAAAAAAGGCGCAAAACTCAGTTGCGCCTCAATTGATTTAATTCAGTGTCTTTTTACGGCTCGCGGCCCTCGACGATGGCCTCGGTGTCGTGGGCAATCATGTACTCCTCATCGGTGAGCACCACAACGACTTTCACCTTGCTGTCAGGCAGGCTGATTTCGCCTTCCTTGCCACGCCACAAAGTGTCGTTCAGTTCCTCATCAATCTTGACACCAAGATAGGACAACTGACGGCACACGCGTTTGCGGGTTTGGAACTGGTTCTCGCCGACACCACCTGTGAAGGCAATAATGTCCACACCATTGAGCTCGGCGGCATAGGCGCCGATGTACTTGAGTATGCGCAGCTCATACATGTCGAGTGCCAGCTGTGCGCGTTTGTTGTTCTGCTCTTCGGCAGCGTCAACAACGTCGCGCATGTCGCTGCTCAGGCCCGTGATGCCCAGCACACCGCTCTTCTTGTTGATGATGTTAAGCATTTCGGCAGGCGTGAGGTTGTACTTCTCCATGAGGAACAGCAGTGCACCAGGATCAACGTCACCCGAACGGGTTCCCATCATCAGGCCCTCGGTGGGCGTGAGGCCCATAGTGGTGTCGATGCTCTTGCCGTCCTTGATGGCGCTGATGCTTGCTCCATTACCGATGTGACAGCAGATGATGCGCTTGCCCTCAGGAGTAGTGCCAAGCATTTCACAAACGCGCTGTGCAACGAAACGATGGCTCGTTCCATGGAAGCCATAGCGGCGCACATGGTCGTTGGTGTAATACTCCATGGGAAGGGGATACATGTAGGCGGCCTTGGGCATAGTCTGATGGAAAGCAGTGTCAAACACACCCACCTGGGGCACACCGGGAAGCACGGCCTCGATAGCTTCAATGCCGGCCATGTTCACAGGATTGTGAAGCGGGGCGATACCATAGCACTCGCGGATCATGTCCTTCACCTCGTCGGTGATGAGGACACTGCGTGAGAATTTCTCACCACCATGAACCACACGATGACCAACAGCATCAATCTCCTTCAGGTCTTTGATGCAGCCGTATTCGGGATTCACAAGAGCATCCAGGATGGCCTTAATGGCACCCTTGTGGTCGGTGAGACCCAGGTCGATGTTCTTTTTGCTGCCATCATCAAATTTTAGCTTGATGAAACCGTCAGGCAGACCGATTTTTTCCACTCCACCCTCGGCGAGGGTCTTGTTCTCCTTAATTTCGATGAGTTTATACTTGGCAGAGCTGCTGCCGCAATTCAACACTAAAATATTCATTATTATTATAACTTTTTAAAATCTCTCTTATCTATTATCCCTAATCACCTGTTGATTGCCTGGTTGCAGGTCAAGATGACGGTGCGGTAGATGTCATCCTCGTTGCAGCCGCGTGACAAGTCGTTCACGGGAGCGGCAAGACCTTGCAGAACGGGGCCCACAGCCTTGGCACCAGCAATGCGCTGAACCAGTTTATAGGCAATATTTCCAACACCCAAATCGGGGAATACAAGCACGTTGGCCTGACCGGCGATGTCGCTGCCCGGAGCCTTGCTGGCGCCCACACTGGGAACGATAGCTGCATCGGCTTGCAACTCTCCGTCAATCTTCAGGTCAGGATTCATCTCCTTAGCCAGACGGGTGGCCTCGACAACCTTATCCACACGTTCATGTTTGGCACTGCCCTTGGTCGAGAAACTCAACATGGCGATCTTGGGGTCGTCAATTTCGGCCAAAGCACGGGCCGTGCGGTCGGCACTGACAGCAATCTGTGCCAACTGTTGGGCATCAGGATCGGGCACCACTGCACAGTCGGCAAATACCATCACACCGTTGTGACCGTAGGGCGAACCTTCGGGCAGCAGCATCAAAAATGCACCGCTCACCGTGCTAATGCCGGGAGCCGTCTTGAGCACCTGGAAGGCGGCACGCAGCACGTTTCCGGTGGTGTTCATTGCACCAGCAACCTGGCCGTCAGCATCGCCATTCTTGATGATCAGGCAACCCAGATACAGAGGGTCAAGCACTTTTTTGCGGGCATCTTCAATCGTCACTCCCTTTGCTTTGCGGAGTTCATAGAACAGTTGTGCGTACTTCTCAACAGACTCAGCATCGTTGGGATTGACAATCGTAGCCTTGACGATATTATTAAGGCCCAATTCAGCAGCCTTGTCAAGAATCTCAGTCTTGTCACCAATGAGGATAATGTCAGCAATGCCGTCGGCAATAATGCGATCGGCTGCAGTCAATGTGCGGGGTTCGGTACTCTCAGGAAGGATGATGCGTTGCCTGTTGGCAATCGCGTTGCTCTTGAGCTTTTCAAACAATGGTTCCATTTTCTTAATATAGGATTGTATTGTGAGGAATTAAATTGTATTTTGCAGATTGTTAAGATTATTTGAACAGGAATACCTCGCTGATGGATTTCTTCATGTTCACGTGTTTGATGGTATGGGCAAAAAGTTTGTCCACACTCAAGACTCGCACCTTGGGACAGCGGTCGGTGTCAAACGGTATACTGTCACTGATGACAAGTTCATCAAGACCACTGGCCATGACTCGCTCGCTTGCAGGGTCACTCATCACAGCATGGGAGATATAAGCACGCACACTGCGGGCGCCGTTGTCCTTCATGAGTGAGGCTGCCTTGCAGATGGTGCCTGCCGTGTCCACCATGTCGTCGATGAGAATGACATCCTTGTCTTTCACGTCACCAATGATGGTCATGCTTTCCACAACATTGGCCTGCAGTCGCTGCTTGTGGCACAGCACCAAAGGAGCATTGAAATATTTAGCATAGGAGTTGGCGCGCTTGGCACCGCCCACGTCGGGCGAGGCAATCACCATATCCTTAAGCCCAAGCGATGCGATGTCAGGAACAAACATAGTCGAGGCGTACAGGTGATCTACAGGGATGTCAAAGAAACCTTGTATCTGATCTGCATGAAGGTCCATCGTGATCAGTCGGTCAATGCCGGCGGCAATCAGCAGATTGGTCACAAGCTTGGCGGCAATCGACACACGAGGTTTATCCTTGCGGTCTTGGCGTGCCCAACCGAAGTAGGGGATAACGGCTACTACCGATTGTGCTGATGCACGCTTTGCGGCATCAATCATCAACAGCAGTTCCATCAGATTCTCACTAGCGTTAAACGTGGATTGTACCAAATAGACTTCAGCGCCCCTGACAGCCTCTTCATAGCAAACCTCAAATTCCCCGTCAGCAAAGTGCGAGATATTGATTTTGCCCAGTTCCACACCCAATTCCTTCGCGATTTTCAGGGCGACATAACGGGAGTTAGTGCCCGAGAAAATTTTCATTTCAGCCATAGCAGAAGATTTGATTTAGTAAGTTTTTTGCAAAATTAATCATTTTCCGTCTCATCGCTTCTATTTTCAAAGAATTATTTAAAAAAAAATACCTCCTTCCTTTTTTCACAACAAGCCTTGCCAATATCAATAGTTTGATGAACAGCAAGGTGGAATCCTGCTGCTGAAAAATACACAGTTTTTGAGTGACGCAATTATCAAGAATGTCTTTTACTTGAAAAAAAGAAGAAAAAAATAGCGTTTTAGCTTGTGAATCAGGATTTTTTTGTACCTTTGCAGTCGCGCTTTTCGGGAACGTGTCCGAAAAGGCTGTTTAACTAACTTATTATTAACAATTTAAATGAGCGAAGAATTAAAAAATTCTCCAATCGCCGATTTCGATTGGGACG